>OJML01000129.1_pt1 | contig 45628 bp, 60 predicted proteins | sample 1597221 | NCBI WGS metagenome assembly OJML01 (sample SAMEA2452123, study PRJEB22498) | human gut metagenome | biome: human feces; feature: human gut; material: feces | place: Australia | collected 2012 | reverse complement strand
ACTTTGAGAATCCGATACTCGGAGAGAACCGCCTGTCGTCGGTGAACAAGGAGGAGATGCACCAAGTGGCCAAGACGCAATTCAAGCCGTTGATGTCGGCAGTGGCTAAACTGAGCGGCAACGGCAAGGAGAGCGGAGAGTTGTATGACTATATGTTCGCCAAGCACGGACTTGAGCGTGATGCCGTGATGCGGCAGAGAGAGGCTCAGAAAGAGTTTGACAAGTACCAAAAGGCAAATCCCAAGGGTACTAAAACGATTGGGGATTTCGTTGCAAGCCTTGAAGGCAAAGACTATGCAGGACTTACGGCATTGACGGCAGAAGACGGCAGGGTGAAGTCGATACAATCGCAGATAGACGCCATAGACGAGCAGATGAAGGCTACAGACGACCAATTGTTGCTCCGTAATCTCGGTGGTCAGAAGAAGCGGTTGAAGGTGGATTTGCTCAATGCCGCAAGGGATGCCGCCGATGATATTCGCAAGGCTTTTGAGAGCAATCCGAGCCATGACCGGTCAGACATAAATGAATTGTGGAGTCGAGTAAACGAGGTGAACGGCAACACGCTGAGGAAGTTGTATGAGAGCGGTCTGCTCACGAAAGAGGCATACAACGACATCAGCAGCATGTACACGAATTACATCCCTATGAGGGGATTCGACCAAACGACAAGTGCGGATGCCTACGCTTATCTGACGCACGGCGACAGCGCATTCAACGCACCGATAAAGACAGCCAAAGGGCGCAGTTCCAAGGCTGACAATCCTATAGCATATATGCAGGCGATGGCGGAAAGTGCGATAATGCAGGGAAACCGCAACGTATTGGTGAAACAAAAGATGTTGAACTTTGTGCGCAACCATCCGAGCGACCTTGCGAGTGTCAGCGATGTCTGGTTGCAATATGACTCGGTTGCCGATGAGTGGAAGCCAGTGTTCCCGGACAACATCGGTGCTAACGACAGCGCATCCGTGGTGGCGAAAAAGATGGAGGCATTCGAGGATAAAATGAAACAGATGGCAGAGAAACACCCGGACTTGGTGCAAAGAAGCAACGAAGCACCTGACATCCCATATAAGGTGGTAGAGAAAGGGCAGTTGAACGAACACCAAGTGCTTGTGAAACAAAATGGCAAGTCTTACATCATCACCGTCAACGGCAGCCCAAGAGCGGCACAGGCGGCGAATGGCTTGACGAATCCGGACACAGACCTTACGGGCGCGGTCGGTAAAGTCTTTGAGGGAGCCGAGGCGTTGAACAGACAATTGTCCTCCTTATACACCACGTTGAACCCCGACTTCATTGGCTCAAACTATGTGCGAGATGCCTTGTACTCAAATACAATGGTGTACGTCAAGGAAGGAGCTAAGTATGGTGGTTCCTTTAATTTCAATTTCGCCAAATACAATCCAGCGGAAATGGCGAACCTATACGCACGTTACAACAAAGGCAGCCTTGACACATCCAATGAAACGCATAGACTGTTTTTGGAGTTTATGCAGAATGGCGGAGAAACTGGCTTCGTCAACCTAAAGCAGATAGAGAAGAGGAAGTCGGAGATAGCGAAAGCAATCAAGCGGGATGGGAGAATATCCGCGGCACAAATTTGGGGCGGTTTGAGCGATGCCGTTGATTTCGCCAACAGGGCTGTAGAGAACAGCGCAAGGTTTGCGGCATATGTCACATCACGGAAGAGCGGGCGCAGTGTAGGAAGGTCAGTATATGACGCAAAAGAGATTTCCGTCAATTTCAACAGAAAGGGGAGCGGCTCTAAATTTATGGGAGCGGAAGGACAGACCAAGGCAGGAAACGCCGCCGCTTTTGTATCGGGAGCCGGAAGAGGCTTGTATATCTTTTGGAACGCAGGTCTTCAAGGACTCACTAACTTCTCAAGACAGATAGGGAGACATCCTGGCAGAGCGTTGACATTGGCGTCATTGCTGTTTGGCTTTGGTGCATTGATGTCGTATTTAGGGAATAGAGACGATGACGATGAAAACAATTACTTCAATCTTCCCAAGTATATCCGCAGAAGCAACGTCTGCTATAAGATTGGAGATTTGTTTGTCACGATTCCACTTCCCGTTGAGTATCGGTCATTCTATGGACTTGGAGAATTGGCGAGCAGCACACTTGCCGGAAAAGAGGACGGAACGACAAAAGACATCGCCAAAGAAGCGGTTTCACAAGTATCGCAGTTGTTCCCTATTGACTTTGCAGAAGGAGGCGGAGGACTGCACGCATTGATTCCGAGTGCCGTAAAGCCGATAGTAGAGGCAGAAACCAACACCGCATGGACAGGTCTGCCGATTTATAAGGACAATGATTTCAACAAGAATATGCCAGAGTACACGAAAGTGTATAAGACCGCCAATGGGCATCTTGTTGAGATAGCGAGAGCGTTGAACGATGCCACAGGAGGCAACAAGTACAAAAAAGGCTTTATAGACATAAATCCTGCGAAAATGGAATATGTCCTCAAGGGTATGCTCGGAGGAGCGTTCAGTTTCCCAGACAAACTTGTCAAAACAACAGAGACGATTATGGGCGACCGTGAATTTGATTGGCGGAACATACCTTTTGCCAACAGATTCGTGAAGAACGCAGATGAGAGGACGGAGTACAAGTCTTTGAACGAACAATACTTTAAGTTGAAAGATGAAATGGATGTCGTCAAACAACAGCTGAAAGGCTTTGAAAAAGAAGCTGATGCCGGGAACGAAAAATACGAAAAGGCTCTGCTTCAATTGGAGGACAGCAAAGATTATGAAAGGTTGGAATTATTCAAGGATTATGAGAAGGAACTTAAAGGCTTGAACGATGAACTCAAGGAACTAAGGATGTCTCCTGATTATGACAAGGCAGAAGAAAAAGAGTTGCAAAAAGAGATTGCGGAACTACAGAGACAATTGATCGACGAGATGAGAGAAATTAAAAAATAACTACGCTTAACTGATTGTGTTCTATAACTTTGAGGATATGATAAAGGTTAACAAGAATAGAATGATACCGTTGTCTCGGCTTACTCAAAGAGAGCGAGCCGAGATGGACACGGTCAAGTTTGACAACAAGTTCAACGATGACCGCAAAGCGACAGACATCCTTTTCCTTGCGAAGAACTATTGGGATGCTATGAGCAAGTTCCGCAAAGACCGGAAGCGCAACAAAGATTACAATTACGGCAACCAATGGGGCGACAAGGTGGTAGTGGACGGCAAGGCGATGACCGAGGAGGAGTATATCATAAAACAAGGCGGCACACCGCTGAAGTCCAACCTTATCCGCAGGCTTGTGCGCAACGTGCTTGGCGTGTACCGCTCTCAGACCAAGGAGCCAATGTGCGTGGCGCGAGACCGAGACGAGCAGACGCTCGGAGAAACGATGTCGACCATACTCCAGTACAATTGGCAGTTGAACGATATGCAGGAGATAAATGCAAGGTCGTATGAGGATTTCCTCATAGGCGGTCTTGTAGTGCATAAGAAAACGTTCGGGTGGCGCAACGGCAAGTGCGACTGCTGGACAGACTATGTCAACCCAGACAATTTCTTCGTTGACAACAGAGTCACCGACTTCCGCAGTTGGGATACTCAGGTAATAGGCGAGATACATGACTATTCGTTCGAGGATGTGTGCCGAGAGTTCGCGCATTCACCGGAAGACTATGCCGCATTGCGAGGCATCTACGCACAGGCGCACAACGCCAAGTACTACTCCATAGACACGTCATATACGTTTGGCTCGAAGCGAGAAGGAGACCTTGACTTCTTCATTCCCAAAGACCCTAACCTATGCCGAGTCATAGAGGTTTGGAACAAGGAGATGAAACCCCGCTTCCGGTGCCATGACTATATGACGGGAGACTACTACAAGATAGACGAGGAAGACTATAAAGAGTTTGTCTTGGACGAGAACCAACGCAGAAAGGAACAGGGTATGGCACAGGGCATCAAGGAGGACGACATCCCTACCATTGAGGCTGAATGGTTTATGGATGACTATTGGTATTACAGATTCCTCACCCCTTTCGGTCACATATTGCAGGAAGGCGAGACACCCTACAAACATCATTCCCATCCGTATGTATACAAGGCATATCCTTTGATTGACGGAGAGATTCACTCGTTTGTCAGCGATGTCATAGACCAGCAGAAATACGTTAACAGACTGATAACGCTGAACGACCTTGTCATACGCAGCAGTGCCAAAGGAGTTGTCCTCTTCCCCGAGGAAGCAAAGCCTGACGGAGTAACTTGGCGAGAGTTGCAGGAGACGTGGGCGAGAGCGGACGGCTTTATGGTGTACAACGGCAAGAGCGGCACAGCACCGAGACAAATGAGCAGCAACAACACCAACGTAGGCATCCAAGAGTTGTTGTCGTTGCAGTTGAAGTTCTTCGAGGACATCAGCGGTGTCAACGGAGCGTTGCAAGGCAAGCCGGGCTATTCGGGGATGTCGGGAACGTTGTATGCGCAACAGACACAGAACGCCACCACATCGCTTGTGGACTTGCTTGAGACATTCTCATCGTTCGTGGTGCAGTCGGCATACAAGGACGTGAAGAATATGCAGCAGTTCTACGACACCAAGAAAAAGGTGAACATTGCAGGACGCAGTGGCGGAGCGGTGGTCTACGACCCTGAGAAGATAAACAACATAGAGTTTGACCTTTCCATTGTCGAAAGCACGCAGACACCTGTCGTGCGTCAGATGGCGAACGACTTCCTTATGCAGATATGGCAGTCCGGTCAGATTACATTGGAGCAGTTGCTTGAAGCAGGCAATTTCCCATTTGCCGACAGTCTGTTGCAGCAAATCAAGACACAAGGACAGGCGATAGCGCAAGGACAGCAACCACAGCCGTTGTCGGCAGACGTGCAGCAACAAGTACAGCGGCAGGCGAACCCAGCCGCTGTACAACAGATGCAGACAATAATGCAGGGAACCTAATGCTTGGCGAACCAATCGAGGAATGCGGAATGTTTAAGGGCGGTGATGTCGGCAGGCATCTCGCCCTTTCCGTTTCTATAGGGGGTGCAATAGAAACACTCCCTTTGCATATCGGCAACGTACGCATCTTTAGGTATATAGTTCTTACGTTTGAGGACACGGAAGTTGCGTCTGTCAACAACGACAAGTCTGCCATCCTCAGACGGCATCACATAATAACGCTCTCCATTCTCACTATGAGCGTTGTCCGCTTTTCTTACGGCAAGAGAATACACAATCTCAGCCTTGATTTTCTTGAAAATATTCATATCAGAATTTTGCTAAAGAGTTAATATTGGTCTTTGTTATCAGTCTATCGCTGTGCGCTACAACGCTTGGCCGTTCCATCTCGAAGAAGCATATATGCAACCCAATGGCACGAGTCATCAACAAGTCGTCGTGCTTTCCGATTTCCGCACCGAACGATCCGTTCTGCTTCTGTTCGTAGCATAGATACTCATCAAGACACCGCTCGTCACGCTCTACATACAGAGCCTCCCTGACTACTTTCACAAGGGTGGATATAATCATCGGTTTTGTCTGCACGTTTGTGTGGAATCCATACTTCACGCTTCTCCCCTCACGGATGTCAATCTCGCTCGGCTTGCGCGCATACAGATTGTTGTAGACATTCTTGATTTGGTTGAGGATGAACACCGACTGGTCGCCATCAACCATTCTGTCCCTGTCTTTAGTCTCAAGGGTGTTGGACTCTATGACAAGCAGGCTGTCGTTGTATAGTTTGGCTATCTGAGCCGCTTTCCACGCAAGAAGGTCGTGGTCTATATGCCCGTACCATTGCGCCACCACGCAAGGTTTTCCGTCTGTCTCCATCATCCAATACCTGTCGAACACCACGACAACGGAGAAGTCGGCTTTGTTGGAACGACCTCCAACGTCCACCACAGTAAGGTATCGGTTTGCGATGCGCTTGTCCGGGAACACTTCCGGCAATTCCCACACACAGAACTTTCCTTGCGAGTCAGCCTCGAATTTCACGTGCTGCAAAGCCTCCTTGCCGCTGTCACCGTCACCATACACGTCCCCGACAAGCTGAGGAGGGCGACAGGACGGTTTGAGCAATTCCACCTTGTATTTGTCGAACACCGAGCATCCTGAGTGTTGGAAAGCCTCCACGTCATCGGATGGATATTCGGCAGCCATATCACCGTGTTCATCATACTCGGCACGTTTCAGACAATACCAATGGATTCCTTCAAGCGTGGCTCCCTGCTGCCATAGCCACCACAGATACTTTCCGCTGTCGTGCCGTCTGTCCGAGATATACTCGTTAAGTCTGTTCTTGTAGAGATTCCTTGCAAATTCCTCCCTGTCTTTTATCGGCAGCGTGTATCTCTCAATCTTGAACCACGGCACGAACAAGGATTTGAATGTAGACTTGTTCTCCTTAGCCGCCCGGTATTCAGACTCGAAGAAATTACCCGTTCCGTTGGCTGTGGACTCATAGACAATCATTGTCATAGGCATGAGACCAGCACCGGAGCAGGCGGTACGCACAATCTCCTGCGGAGTCTTGCCCTCGGTCTTCTTCCAAAACGCCACCTCGGTGCAATGTACAAGCGCGGAGTCTCCGCCACGCGCGGAGTTAGGCTCCACGGCAGTGCCTATCTTCACCTTGCAGTTGCGTTGCGGAATCTTGAAGATGTTCCCCGATGCGGCTTCCGTCATAAACTTAGGCTCGTTGTCCTTGAAAGACGCACCGACATCGTACATCATCTCCAATGGATATGCCTGAATCAGTTTGTCGAACATACCTTTCACTTCCACCGAAGCATCCTTCGTGTGACCGACTATAAGGCTGTTCCATCCCGTCTTGTGGACAAGTTGTATCCACGACATATAAATCTGCGTCACCGTAGAGCCACCCCATTGGCGAGCCTTCAGCACTATCACACGGATGGGCGCACCGGCAAGGCGCATCTCCTCGAACACCGACACAAGCATACGTTGCGGAAGATTCAGCGAAAAAGGAATGTCATCGCCACCCTCCTTGTTCTTGATTCTTGCGAACACGAACGCCCAAAAGCAGAAGTCGTGCTTGCACCGGATGCGTATAAGTGTTTCCGACAAGGCTTCCTTTCCTATTTCCGGTCTGCCCGACGCTCCGAGGAACTTCGCCAAAGAACCGCACCTAAGCACCGCTTTCACGAAAGGCTCCTCGAGCATCGCTTTCGGCACGTACTGCCTCGGTATGTCAAAGTCGGGAATCTCAATCCATTCACGTTCCAATATAGCACCTTCTCCGGTCAAAGGATTGAACGGAGCGAAAAGGACGGCATTCCTCTTGTCATTCTCCTTCAGCAATCGTTCAATTTCTTCTTCCATTTAATCGGATTGATAAGCAGTCCGTACAACAGACCTGCGATGTAACAATATAGATGGATTATGCCGTTCACACTCGGTATGAGCATACCGAGGAGAATGAACGCTGCCATATATGAATGGTAGTAAACCTTGTGCTCCACCAGATAACTGAAGCGACCGAGCAGAACGAAGCAGATTCCGGACAATCCGACAGTAGGCACGTCCCACATTATAGGAGTGAACGAAGCGCAGACAAACGCCACAACAATGTCGGACACCGCAATGTTGAAAGTGAACGCCACGGCAAGCAGACACCACACGTTCATAAGGCAGTGGATAGCAGAAACGTGGAAGAAATGATAAAGGAATCTGTTGCGGAAAGCGCATCCGTCGAATATGGCGAAAGCCTCCACATCGTTCACGAGTAGAAGACAAATAACAGCGGCTGACACCGCAAGCACTATATTGCGAGCTGTCCGTTTCTCCATCTCTTCTTGATTTTATGGAGGATGACCTTTGCACTCTTTATTGTGAGATAGAACTTAGGCGCACCGCCCTCTATCACACGTATAACGGCATCCTCAAGTTTGATACCTTCGTGAGTCCGCTCAATCTCAGCCACACGCTTCTCTATCTCCTCGAACATCTCTCTGCGAGTGCCGCCCATCTGTGTCAAGTCATAGCCCTTGCGTATCTTGTGAATCATCACGACCGCACGTTCTATGGACACCCAGAAATGCGATGTCGGAGAATTTATGGTTGCAGTAAGAATGTCAGAAAGGTTGAACACCCCTTTCTGAAGCGACAACTGTTCACGAAACGCACGCATAAGGTCTCTGTCCCTATCGTCCTTGAAACACGCAATGCTACCTTTCTGTCTCATACCCTATCAAAATTAAAAATTACTCAGTTAATAAAAAAGACTGATAGCCAACACTATAGGAGTAACTTTGGGTAAGTAAGAATATAAACAAAGCAAATCAATATGGAAGACCCTAAGAATGAACAGGTTAAAAGCAAGCGAGACTCCTTTCTCGAACGTTTGAAGGGGAAGTACCCCGACAAGGAATTCGCTGACGATGAGGAGATTTACGGAGCTATCAACGATGATTACGACAATTACGACAACGAGTTGAAGCGGCTGAAGGATGACGAAAGCAAAATAATGGAGATGTTTTCGGCAGACCCACGCACGGCAACGTTGTTTCAGACGGCAGCCGCCAAAGGCGATGTCATCACAAAGTTCGTGTCGTTGTTCGGCCCGGAGATTGCCGATGCCTATGAAGACCCTGAGAAGATGGAGGAAATCTCCAAAGCGGGGCAGGAGTATCTTGACCGCATAGCGCAGAGCAGAGACCTTGAAGAGCAGTATAACAAGAACATTCAGAAGTCGGTGGAAGACATTGAGCAACTGAAGAATGAGAAAGGCTATACCGACGAGCAGGTTGATGAAGGGATGAAGAAAATCTGCCAAATCGCCTATGATGCCATTGTAGGCAAGTTCTCCAAAGAAGCACTCGACTTCGCCTTTAAGGGATTGTCACACGATGAGGATGTAGAGACGGCGGCGCAGGAAGCGGAAGTAAGAGGACGCAACGCCAATATCGAGGAGAAGCTGAGAAAGCGCAGCAAGGGTGACGGAATCCCAGCCGCACCAAGCGGACGCGCAGGTTCAGCGCAGACCACACCGAAGCGCAGCCTTGGAGCCCTTGACTCCGCAAGTGAAGCCTCTTCCATTTGGGAGAGAGGCGGTTTTAAAAGAAACAAGACAAATCAATATTAACAAAATTAGAAAACAATGAAGAAAGAATTTTTGAAAAAGAACTTGTGGCGAATGCTTTTGGGTATTTTGGCAATGGTGTTCGGCGCAACGGACGCCGTCGTAATGGCGGCAGCGGCAGACCTTCCTGACGCAGGAAAGACCAATTCGGGCAACCCCGACAGCAATGACGGTATTGCAACCGAGACGCAAGGACGTGAGGACGGTGATCCGGAGATGTACACCAAGGACATCGATTCAAAGATCGTCAAAATCCGTCCGATGGCTACGCCTATCGACCAAATCAGCCGATACGGCAAGTTCTTGAAGACCGACTCAATGATCGTCAAGTACTATTCTCTTGGCACACGACCCATCAAGACAACGTTGTCGGAGAATGTAATCAAGATGGAGAATGGCGCCACATCTATGACAATCAAGGTGTCAGACCCGACAATGTTCACACTCGACGACACAATCCGAGTAGTCGGAGCGAAGGCGGTTTCTCGCCCGGACGGGACTAAATACAACGATGAAGACCCGTTGGAGAAAGATGACCCAATGCGTCCCGACTTGATTCTGTGTGTGTGCGGCAGAGACCAGAACAACGGTTATCCAGTAGTGTATGCGGTCAACGGTGACTTGAACGACAAGAAAGAGCCGATTCTCATTCCTGCGCTCAACAAGGACGAAGTGACACTCATCCGTATGGGCAAGGCTTGTGCGGAGCTTGACGTTCAGACAGGACGTTTCAACAACCTTCCTACAAGCGAGGAACAGTATTGTCAGAACTTCATGATTCAAGTGGAGCAGTCGACATTTGACAAGATTGCGTCAAAAGAGGTTGATTGGAACTTCTCCGACATTGAGGAGGACGGCATCTATGATATGCGCCTTGCACAGGAGAACACATATCTCTTCGGAGCGAAAGCACGTATCAAGCACATCACAAAGGACAATATGGACACTTGGTTCACAGGCGGTATTTGGTATATGGCAGGTAAGGACATCGAGGTCGGAGCATACAATGAGACACGTAAATGTGTGGAAATCAGCGATGACAACCTTGTCGAGATTTCAAAGGACTTGTTTGTGGGCACTGGCATCGGCAACAAACGCAAGGTCATCCTCTGCGGCTCCGATATGCTTGAGGCATTCTCTAAAATCAAGTCGGAGAAATTCCGCTTGAAAGAGAACGTAGAATCTTGGAATCTTAAATTCAAGTCTTGGTCTACCGACTTCGGTGAACTTCTCGTTATCCATCACGAGCTGTTCGATATGAACGGAATGAGCGACTGCGGCTTTGCCCTCGACCCTGAGTATCTCACGAAGAAGACCCACATCTCTTGGCAGCGCAACGTGCTTGACTTGAAGAAGGCAGGCATCCGCAACACGGATGCAGTGGTAATCCAGGAGGTCGCTTGTCTGTATCTGCGTTATGCTAAGGCACACGCACGAATGAAACTTGCGGCAAAGGCAGGAGCGTAACTGAAACATAGTACTAACAGATAAAGGGGTGTCCAACCGATACCCCTTTTTAAAAATCATAACGATATGCAGAAAACATATAAGTCCAAGTCGTTTCTCAGCATCTCAGTGGCTGTGGGGAGAATGACTTGCCAAGACACCCAAGACAGCAACAAATCTGTGACAAAGGACGTTTTCAAACACATCACCTTTGAACCGGACACCACGGGCTATGCTTACTACAGCACCGCTGACGATACAGAGCAGAAGGCTATCGAGGCACACCCTTTATTCAACAAAATGTTTGTTGTTAAGGATGCTCCAGCACCTGCGGTGGCAAAGAAGACAGCCGCAACACCAGTGGAGAAGAAAGAGGTAGAGGTGACGAGTGCGGCTGACGCAAAGCAGTATCTTGTAGACACGTTCGGCATCAGCAGAACGAAGATACAGTCGACGGCAGACATCAAGAAATACGCAGAACAGAACGGAGTAGTGTTTGTAGGCATCTGATATGCGGTACGACTTGAAACAGATAGAGAAGGATGTGCGCCTTGTCCTTGACAGGAACAAGGCAGCGGACAGCCTCCTTGACGAGGAGACCACCACGCTGACGCTCAACGACATCATTGACGGGCGGATAGAACTTGCCGCACGCACCGTGCTGCTCAACGCTCCGCTGCATCTCATCGGAGAGGGGAAAGAATTGCCTGTGGACGTGAATTGGGAATCACAACCCGGCTATGGTATGGGATTCATTATGCTACCGTCCGACTATCTGCGTCTTGTCACGTTTCAGATGACAGACTGGGAACGTCCGGTCACCGAACCGATAACAGAAGAAAACCCATTGTATGCAAGACAACGCAGCCGCTATCCGGGTGTCAGAGGATGTCCGCAGCGGCCTGTCGTTGCCATTGCTTCTTACCCTTCCGGTATGGCGTTGGAGTTTTTCTCCTGCCGAGGAGGAGAGAAAGTTGCGGTGCGGAGGGCAAGATATATTCCGATTCCGAGAATTGAAGTGGGAGAAGACAACTTGAAGGAAATTGAACTTCCACACAAATGTTATGACGGCATTGTCTTCACCACGGCAGCGATGGCATGCGCTGTACTGAAGGATGACTTGGCGGCAGTAATAAGTGAAACGGCAAATCAATTATTGAAATGACAACAGACGTACATAATTTAGGAAATTTCGCATCACTGGCAGCCGCTTGGGAGAGATACCCAAATGGGGCGATGGTCGGAGACTACATATTCATTGCCGGGGTGCGGTATGACTGGGACAAATATGAGAAACAATGGCTGACACCAGTGGCGGTAACGGATATGAACATATCAGTGTTCGATGTCTCCACCTACGACTTTGAAGCAAATGATTGGCGGCACGCCTTGCCTAATGGAGAATACACTGTTGTCTCCAATACACAAGCGGTCGGCAAGCTGTTGAAGTATGACGACGGCTTCGTGCTTGAAGGTTTTGTCACATTGACGGAAGCGGGGGCGGACAAAGTGTTCTCTCCTGTCGTTGATGGCGGCAAACCAAAGGCGGACGCAAAAATATTGTCGGGCAACCAATCGTATCACAAGTATGTGTATGTGGATTCCAAAGGGGTGTACAATGTAAGCGACGCCACGGAGAGAGGTCAGATAGACGACATTCAACACCATCTTGACGACTTGCAACAATATGTGGACGACAATTTGAACTCGTTGGGCAGGGCCGTTTCCGCTATAAAGAAGGATGTCGGCACGACGGAGGACGAGGCGGACAAGGAAGGCAGTCTGCACGCACAGATAAATTATTTGAAGCAGAACGGAGGAAGTTGTGACTGCGAAGAGATTCTTGAATACGACAAGGCTCTTGTGACAGCACTCACCCCTGACTCCACATCTGAGGAGATAAGTCTCGCTTTCGTTCCCATAGGAGCGAAAGACAAGACAACACCTGTGCTTCCGAAGGTAAACGACCTGTTGGTGACCAAGGGTAATGTGAAGGAGATGGCTCAGTTTGTCAACATCACCGACTATCTCACTCCAAAAGGCACACACCGATACACACTGATTTATCAAGACGGCTCCATTCTTCACACCATACAGATGCTTGGCTTTACGAGTGTTCATTCCGTGGAGCAGAACGACCTTGCGGATTTTTCAGAAGTTGAATTGGTTCCAAAGACCATATAATCATTAAATTTATTTTTTTTATGGCAGAAAAAAAACTACAAGTGGACAGCCCGGTGAAAGTAATCACATCGGGCACCAAACCGACCATTGAGAACTTACCGAAAGGGAGCATCGCAGTCGGCAGAGTAAACAACCGTCTTGCCGCTGTTGCCGCTCTCGGTGATCCAAGCGAAGAGACAGAGGCGGAAATCCAAGACCTTTTGCAGTACGATACTGTGGAAGGAGAGAATGCGACAGTCACCGACTTGGGTGGCATCAAAGCTGGAACAAAAGCGAGCGATTTAAAAGGCAAACCCCTAAGTGAAGTACTTGACGTTTTGTTGTTCCCAGTTGTAGAACCAACGTTTGTGGCTCCGACAGCGACATTGACCCTTGATTCTTCGGTAGCGAGAACACAGGAAGTAGGCTCATCGGCTCCAGGCACAGACAAGTTTACACACTCTTTTAACAAGGGTTCTATCAACATTGCAGGTAAGAAGCAGAACGACCGCTCTGGAGCGGAAACAGGATTCTCTCTCAAATGCAACAACGGCAACATCCCGACGACCTTTGCAACAGCTGGTAGTTATACTTATGTAGGCACAGTGTCTTATGCGGCTGGGCCACAGCCTAAAGATTCAAAAGGCAACAATAAAAGCACCCCTCTTGCGGCTGGCAGTGTGACTACACCGAGTATCGTTGTAAATGCAGTATACCCTTACTTCGCAAACACGAAAAGTGCGGCAGAATTGACAAAGCAACCATTGACCACCATCAACAACATCGAGGTTTCTTGCGTAAGCGAAAATTCTCAAAACCGACACGCTTTCGCTTTGCCTGCGACATACAATGTGACCAAGATTGAGTACTTCGACACAGTCGCAAACAAATACAATCCGATGGCAGTGTCCGATTTCACAGGGGTGGTATACTCGCAGACCGTGCAAGGAAACTCAGTGCAGTACAAGAAATACTCTCGCAATACGCAAGGTTTGTCTGCTGCAACAAAGTTCAAAATCACATTCACTAAAGCATAGGAGGTATAAATTATGGCAAGAATAAAAGGACAAGCGAATTATGCCTCTAACTTTGAGGTGTTGAAACAAGCTCCACTCGATTCAAGAACCGTTGTGTCTGACTCTGGAGATTTGACAAAAGCAGCGACGTGGCGGGATGCCGATGGAAACGTATGGTTGTATGACGGTTTGATTGTCGTCGTACCGAACACAAATAATCCGTCAGCTCCGGAAGTGTATGTTCTTAAAGATAAGGACAACTATGGACGCCCTGACGCTTGGTTGAAGCTCGGTGCGGACAATGCGTCAGCAGTGGCTGCCATTCAAGAGACATTGAAGAAAAAAGCCAACCTTGTTAACGGCAAAATATCGGCAAACGAACTTCCTATTGCAACTTCGTTAGGAAATCCGAATAATGGTACAATTCCAACAACATTTGCAGTTAGCAAGGCTATTAATGATAAGATTGTAGGTCTGCTTAATTGGCAAGGGGTTAAGGACACTACTGATGAAATCAAGGACATTGCACTTGCTAAAAAAGGTGATGTATGGCATTCAAACGAAGATGGTTCGGAATGGGTATGTACTGAAGATATATCTACAGCTGACCATTCTGTGTGGGAAGAGTTGGGAACTTCTATTGATTTGAGTGGATACTACACCAAAACGGAGGTTGACAAGAAGGTCAAACCTCTTGCCGACAGCATAGGCACTGATAGCGATGTCGCTTCTGCTAATGGTTCTGTGTATGCACGAATCAAGAAGAACGCGACCGACATCTCAACTAATACAGCAAATATAAATGCTACTAAAGAAAAAGTCAGTGGTCTTGACACTAAGGTAACAGCTAACACCGAGGCAATTGCAACTAAAGCAAGTAATTCTGATTTAGCGGCATTGCAAAGCGAAGTTGAGCTTAAAGCAAACCAAAGCGATATTCCGACCGCTGTGCAACTCGTTGTGAAAACTATTTAAATATTTAACCAATGGGGATGGAATCTCCATCCCCTTCCTATTTAGATAACTATGGCAGAAGTAACGATTAAACTTGACAGCCCTATTTCAATAGTAGATAAGGGCACTCCATCAACAACAAACCTTCCTAAGGGAAGTATTGCATTAGAGAAGGATAAAAATAATAATTTAAAGATATACGGAAATGTAGGCAATGAAGTTGTCGATATAGAAAGAGTTGATGCATTAGATAACGGAGATGCATCTGCATCATTTGTGGCTGGTCGTAACCTTAAAGTCAATGGTTGGGAATTTTATTGGAAAGATGTTTGGGAGGAATCAGAACCATCGGCTATTAAACATATAGAAAGTGCAGGTGTTAATGCTGCTATTAATGAAATAAAAGGAACTGGAACTGATGTGTCTGCTTTCACGTTTCCGACAACTAAAGATGAATTCATTGCATATCTAAAAACTATTACGTTTGATTTCAGCAATCGACCTAATCAAGTATCTGGTTATGGAAGTATTACATACGGTATTATGAATAAAAATGCTGGAACAACTACTATTGTGGAAGGTATGCGTAACGCTGTGCCTGATAAAATACACAGGTCACATATAGAAGGTCAATATATGACTTTCCCAGATGTAGAATATGCACTGGATTGCCATGTAGAAGGACAGGATTGTAATATTGTAGGATATGCTTCATTGTGTCATCTTGAAGGCAATAGCTCAGCGGTAGTTCATTCTATGGGAAAGAATGTAGGATTCTTCGAAGAAGCTTGTGCCTGTCATGTTGAAGGCGGTGGCGGAGTTGCTGGGGGAGCATATTCTCATGTAGAAGGGGATGGTTGTGCAGCTCTTAATACTGGAGCGCATTGTGAAGGTAAAGGTTACTATAAAAACAGTGTTACCGATTGGAAAAAGCGAACAGATAAAGACAATGACTATTTAAAAGATTTGTGGAAAAAGATTCTATTCGGGAAAACTGACACAAGTGGGTATACTTATAAATTTTCAGCAGCAATAGGGTTCGCATCGCATGTCGAGGGAATGGGTAATATCGCACCTAAAGCCTATGCAACTTTAGAAGGTCTTGATACAGGTGCTACTTCATCATTTGTTAATGGAGCGAATCATGCAGAAGGAGCAGGTAATTTAGCTGGCGCCGCAGCTTCTCACGCTGAAGGTATTAGAAATGAAATAGGTCATAATGCCTACGCTTCCCATGCTGAAGGTATTAAAAATACTACCCAAAACAGAGCAGAGCATGCTTCTGGTCAATATAACAAATCAAACAAAGCGACAGATACATTTGGAGATGCAGGTAATACATTATTTTCAGTAGGCTGTGGTACATCGGATGCTGATAGAAAGAATGCTTTTGAGGTAATGCAAGATGGAACATGTAAATATTATGATGTTGCTACAGGAGAACAGATAGATGTTGGTGTTGCAAAAGAATTATCAAAACCTTTTGATTTGGCGATAGGAAGCGCAACTAAAAAAGTTGATGGTAAATCGGCTGTTACTTTTACGGCTGAAGAAATTACAGATAAATTTAATGGAGTTTTAATACAGAAATTAAGTACAGAAAGTACGGAAGCTGATATAAGAAAAGCGTTTACTGAAGTAAATACTAAAACTGTATTGTTTCCAACTCCTGGTAGTGTTATAGCTAAATTAGATGGAGGTAATAGAGGTATTGTTGTTTCTTTAAGTGAACCTAATGCTACAACATTGGGACGAAGCATAGTTGTATATTATGGTGACGGAACTTACACTATTGTTGTAAAAAATGACTTTACTAAGGTGTTAGTACCTTGGAGAAAAGACAGTTCTTTGCGCGACCTGTACATATCCGCTGGTGCGGTGTACAACGAGCAGACGGGGTACTATGAGCTGAACGGACTGACGGACATTACCGAGGAGGAGATGAGGGTGATATGGCAAGAAGATTTGAGCGGATGGTATCTCAACGGCAGAACGAACCTTACGAGGAATATTGAAGCAAGAGGTAATGCTGGAGGCTATAATGGTGGAATAGATATATGTAATATGTGCGCAGGAAATGGCAATATAACTATATTTAATTTCTTTAATCCACCATTTATTAGGTGGATGGATAACGCTTTTTCAAACTGTATAAAATTAAAAACTATAGATACAAGATTTCCGATATATCCGTATGGGGGAGTTGTCGGGCTTAACACATTCAGAGGATGCACATCCTTAGAAGAGGTTAGATTTGATATGCGATATTTAAAATTGTCTACTAATGTCAATTTTCCTGCAAGCTCACTAATATCAAAGGCTTCAATACTGTCTATTATAGAAACAACCCCCACAACGAGTTCTGTAAAACCGCTTGTTGTGGTCGGTTTGAACGAATCCGCTTATAATAGATTAAAAGATGATACCGATATTACGGCGGCACTTACAGAAAAGAATGGGTTTGTAACTTTAATACAGATTTAATTATGATACAGAAACAAAACAACGAGATTTTCAGCACGGCGGGAAAGTACGTGCATATCAAGAACACAGACAACTATTTCAAACGGGGACTTGCTATTGGGCTGTCAGTGGAGCAGTGCGAGGAAGTGGACGAGATACCGCAGACTACAAACACTAAAGCCTATGAAGACAAGGTAGACAGCCTTATCCGCAATCGCTACTCGCTCAGCGAGGAACTTGGCATACTGCGACAGAAAGACGTGAAGAAAGCGGAATATGACGCTTATTTCGCATATTGCGAGCAGTGCAAGGCAGAAGCCAAGGAGTGGTTCAAGGAACATCCGAACGGCGATTTGCCGCCATTGCCGCAAGTGGAAGAAGTGACGGACTATCTTTCGGAAACAACTGACGATGTTGTGGGATTTGGGCAATAAAAAAAGGCAGCAAGGGCGAAGCCCGTACCGCCTATTATGGTTCACAAGGGCGGAAGCCCAAAATTGACCATTACACAACAAAGATAGAAAACAATATTTAAAACTACAAAATGAATCAAGAAAAAAATGACAGGAACGGCAGTAAACAATAGTCTTCGTATCGGGACTGCAAGTATGGGAGTGTTCATAGGCGAAATCAGCACACTGCTCTGGGATATGCGGTGGCTGATGCTCCTCGCTGGAGTGCTGATTATCGTAGACTTGTGGCTCGGTGTTCACAAGTCTATCTCCAACAACGTTGACATCCGTGCAAGCCGCGCTCTGCGGAGAACGATGATGAAGATAGCCGACTACCTTTGTATCGTGATACTCGGTGCTGTGGTAGGCAAGGCACTCGGAGAACCGCTCGGATGCTCCGCTATCGTAATCGCCGTGGTGCTTATGTCAATTGCTTGCTTGTGCGAGCTTGACTCCATTATAAGCAACTGGGGTGAAATCAAGGGAGTGAAAATAAACGTCTTCAAGATTATTCTCGGGCTTGTAGGCTACAAGCGCAAAGAACTTGGAGAAGCACTAAAAGGAACAATTACAATCACTAAAAAACGGAAGAAATGAAATATTTTACGTTGAAAGAACTGACACGGAGCGACACCGCTACGAAGAATAAGATAGACAACACACCGACCGCCGAAGCGGTGAAGAACTTGACGGCACTTGTAGACAACGTGCTTGACCCTTTGAGGGAGATGTACGGCAAGCCGATATACATCTCCAGCGGCTACCGCTGCCCACGGCTGAACAAGGCGGTGGGCGGTGTCGCTGGCTCACAGCACAAGACAGGACAGGCAGCCGACATCAATCAGCGAAGCCGCGAGGAGAACGCGCGTATCTTCAAGCTGATTGAGGAGAACCTTGACTTCGACCAACTGCTGTGGGAAAACGGCGGTCAGTGGGTACACGTCAGTTTCCGCGCAGACGGCAAGAACAGAAGACAGGTGAAACGATTATGGAAAAAGTGATATGAGAGATGACGAGAAATGCAGATATGTCTGCGTGGTGATAGGCTGGGTGCTAATTGCCGTGCTTGCGGTGATGTGCATCAGATGCAAGTCGGTGCAGTATGTACCCGTTGAGACGGTTCGCACCGATACGTGCTACGTGAACAAGATACGCACTGACTCAGTGAACAAGATACGCACTGACTCAGTGTATGTGCGCGACTCGGTGGTCGTGGAGCGCGGCGGTGACACAATCAAGGTGACCTCTTGGCGGTGGCGCGAGCGGTACGTTACGCAGCACGACACCGTCTATCGGAGCAGAACGGACAGCGCCTATCGGAGCAGGACGAACAGCGTTGCCGTGCCTTACCCAGTGGAGCGGAAGCTGTCACGTTGGGAGAAGACGAAGCAGGACATCGGTGGCATAGCCATCGGTGCGTTCATCGCCGTTGTGTCGGCAGTGGTGATTTGGTTGGCGGTAAAGAAGATGAAGAAATGAAAAAGCTCCCGACTAAATAAAATATCACCACAACATCCTATTTATCTACACACGATCCGTGCGGAGTCGGGAGCCAATTATGCCTGAATCGCACGGACGTTTTGTGTCTTGTCTAAAGATAAAGCGGATGTTGTGGTTCGGCAAAGGTACGAAATTAAATAGGGAAAATCAAATGAAAACAATCGAAATCTTTGCCGAGGCGGTGAAATTCGCCTCCGAAGCATCCGACATTCCGAGCGACAGGATATTGTCGGAGAGCCGTGACGCTGACGTTGTGGACGCAAGAATGCTCGTTATTCAGACGCTTTACGACATCGGACTATATCCACGGAGAATAGCCGAGATGTTCGGAATGACACCATCAAATGTGCGCCATCTGCTGACTGCTGACAACAGGAAAGAAACAAACAAAGTCTACGCAAACAACTTGCAAGCATTACGCAAGCACATAGCAAGCATCTTCTTTGATGCCGAGTGATTCCGTGCGATATTTGTGATGCGGTTGATATTGACCGTAATTTAAATTCAAACCATTATGACAGCGGAAGAAATGTTGGCGATGAGAGGAGTCGCCAAGAACGCTTGGGGAGAAGAGGAGAGCCGCCCTTGCTACAAGAGAGGACATAGCGGACAACGAGCCACAGGCATCGCGCTCGGTGCGGTAGGTGTGGGTCTTGCCATCCTCGGCATCCCATTGGCATTGGTTGCCGCAAAAGCATTCGCATCCAAAGCGGAGGCAGTGGCTAACGGCAACTCGCAGATGATTGGGGAAACCAACAACCTTGTACGCACTGTGGCGGCAGGGTTGCAGATGGAGTCACAGAACAGAGAGAACGCAATCCTTATGGAGCGCAAGGAACGTGTCGACAGCACTCCATCGGTGCAGAGCTACATCGACCTTGCAGTGGGAGCCGGAGCATACAGCGGTAGTTCGGCGAACTCGCAGGCGGCAGCCACAGCGGCAAACGTCTATGCGAACAATCCTGCGATGGAGAACTTCTCATTTGTGAGAACGATTCCTTATTCTCAACCTCAGCCGTGTTGCACACCGTGCTGCAACGGCTAACGGACTGCGGAGGGCGGCGGCACGTCTGCCGTCTTCCGCTATTTCGTATATGTTATGGGACTGTTCAGACGTAATATTGACCTTAAACGTATAGACGAGATGATTCCTACAAGCAAATTTGACTTGAAGATGCAATGCCTTTCCATAGCGAGGGGTGATGTAGACAAGGCAGTCAAACTATATGATTTTGTCGCAGGAGGACTTGACATCCCAGATGTCACCGCACCGCCGCCGACAACGATGCAACAAGTGAAGAACATCGCCGGAAGCGTGTTCGGTTGGGTGAAGGAGAACAAGGACGGACTGCTTGAGGCATACAACGTGGTAAGGTCGTTGCGCAACGGCAGTGTAGTGGAAACAGCGGCAGAGGCGGTTACCGACCTGCCGCCATTGGAATAGAGATATGGAAATAATGCAAATAACGATTCCGGTGTATGCGGAGAGCAAGGACGAGGCTGACGGAATGCGCAGCGCGTGGGTGGACTTCTCCAACCAGTTGCGGTCAAAGGGATGTGTGGTCACTGCCGCCAAGACATCCGAGGCACTGAAGGCTTGGAACGCCAACGCTCTTGTAAGAGCCGGAATACTCAAACATTACAGACGATGAACATAGTACAAGCATTGAAGGCGATATTCGACCTTCTGAAAAAGAACTACGAGACAGTGTCGGCTAACAACAAATATCTTGAAAAGATATATGAAAGTCTGACAACGAATGACATATCGTTCACTGACACACCTGATGAAGGTGAAACGATTGACTGATTTCAGGTAACTTTAAAAATTGGATAGTTATGATTAATGTAACACCTATCGCAATTACCGCCACATCCCAGGAATATGCCTGTAGTGTGGTGGAGAATCTCTGCCAGGCATACTGCCTCGCTCAGAGCATTCAGCCTCAGTCCGCAGTTTCCTACAGCATAGCATCGCAGGAAACGATAAGCGGAACAACGTTTGTCACCGTGCAGGCAACGGGGACAGTGACTTATCAGCCTCGCAACGGCAAGTGTTGCTGCAAGCCGCAAGTGAAGATGTTCACCGAGTCGTTCGACATCATCTTCAAGGGCACCGGCACACCGGCACTCGCCCTTACGCAGGGTGTGACAAGTCGGGCTCCGGCAAACGTGAAGTGCAACGGGAACGTTTATGGTTATTCGATGGTCACTGATGTGACCATTACCGCCACCTTTCCCGGATAGCAATGTGGCATCTGGTGCGGATAGTGTTGGCTTGCGTTCTGCTGAACCATCTCGGTCTCGCAGAAGAAATCGCAAGAAGGCTGACGGGTAAGAAACGTCTGCTTCCGCTGACGTGCTCCAAATGCCTCAGTTTCTGGTGTTGTCTGCCATATTCCGTCATCATTCTCGGATGGAATGTGGTGGACTGCATCAGTGCCTCGCTTCTGTGCGCCTATGCCGCTTTATGGTTTGAATTGCTTTTCAGTATTGCAAACAAATATTATGGAAGACTATGGGAACAGTTGTAAAATACATACCACCGAAGAAGACGGTGTACAAGACCGCCACGAAGATCGTATGTCCGAAATGCGGAAAGAATTAGAACGCTTCGTGCGGTGCTTCCATCTCGGCAGGGAGGTCAGTCAAGCAAGTCCACAAGCTCCTTCTTGATGTCGTCGTCGATGTTGCGGTAACGGGAGAAAGCCTTGCTTCCATCCTTGTGACCGGACATAGAGCCGACAAGATTGGGGTCTTTGACCTGTTTGTAAAGGTTGCCTATGAACGTCCTGCGTGCAAGATGAGAGGAGGCAATCTCGTTGATTGGTCTGCGCACCTCGCATCCTTTGGAAGAGTCGTAGACAAGCACCGACCTTGTTATGCCACAGATGGTGAAGAACCGCTTTATGGCTGCGTTGTATGCTTGGTCTGCGATGAAAGGAAACAGCCTGCCGTCCTTGTCCACTCCCATATATTTCTTCACAAGCATCCGCGCGCTGTTGTTCAGCGGCACTCTGACGATGTCGGTATGTTCGCTTCGTGTCTTCCGGGGGATATACTCCACGGCTCCGTTTACAATATTGTCGGTGGTCAGCCTTGTGAGGTCGGACACTCGGCAGCCTATGCAGCACTGGAACAGGAAAATATCTCTCTGTACCTCAAGGGAAGGGTAGTCGGACAAGTCGTAGTTGGCTATGCGGTTGCGTTCCGCTATGCTTATATAATAAGGAGTACCGTATCTTTCCGCTTTCACCGACACATTGTCGGTCGGAGAGCGGTCGATGATTCCAAGCGTCACCATCTCCTTGAACAAAGAGCGCAGACGTTTGAATGTAGTGCATATATAGTTCGCTCCGCCAATCTTCTCCACATCCTTGATGTAAGACAGGAATTTCCTCACGTCATCCTCCGACATCGTTTTCAAAGTAAGACTGTATGAAGGGGAGTATTTACGTCTGAACACCTCGAAACTTTTCAGTTTGTTCTTCAGCACCTCATATCCTCGCAACGTTCCCAAAGCGATGTTCTTGTGGGCGAGCAGGTCGGCAAATTCCTCATCGAGAGCCATCGGCTCTTCCTTGTCCTCCGGATTAAGAACGTCCTCCACCATTCTCTGCAAGTCACGGCTTGTGCGTATGTCCGCATAGTGGGAGGAGTAGACACGCATAATGATGTCCCTGAGATAAGCCACCTTGTTGTCCACATCTTCCCTATAAGCAATCTGGCACATCGCACGCTGTTTGATGCATTCCTTTTTTGAATCCCATAGAGAAGGGTACACCATAATGTGGCTGATGAAGTATAACTGCACCTTGCGCCCGTCACTCAGGCGGAAGCGTATTTTGACCTCGGAATCTTTGGTCGTTCGGATGAATGCTTTGATTGTTGCCATACGCAAAGGTATGAAACTTGCACAACACTTGCACAACATTTGCACAACATATTTGTTATCGATTGTGATTATTTAATACTGTCTGTATAATCAAACATTTCAAAATGCTGATTGTCAAGTGATATGAAAATAAACCAAGCGAACGGCTAACAAACAACGTTGTCCGGGTAAGACAACAAGGGTAGTTTGACTATCAGAAAGTTATGGTGGATGTGCGGTGGATTTGCACAACATTTGCACAACACGGACAAAAAAGGGGGACGGTTCTCACGAATCATCCCCCTTTGTCATTAACCAATAACACTAACACAAACTAAAAAGAATTATTTTATCCTTCCGTCGTCCTTCGGAGTTATCTCAAAGGATGCCTTTGTCAATCTTTGTCCTGGAGACATCGTGCCGACAAGCACGAGGCGGAAAGCCTTGTATGGTGTGCCTTGTATGCCGGTGATGTATCTCTCAACGCTTGATGCCACCGGAGTCCATCGCTTGTAGTCTATCGTTCCATACAAGGCGGTCTTTATCTTGTCTCCGCGGGCGATCATCGTGTTGACCGTCTTCAGCGCATCTCCGTCACCGAATGTTATGGGGCGTGACACTGCGGCAACAACGACATCGTCTTCGTTCTCCTGCGACAGGTCTATAATGTCCGACCTTGTGCTCTCCATAATCTTTGATGGTACGGACACCTGCACTACGCTGTTTGGGTAAGAGTTGACGATAGCGACAACCTTGCCTGTGCGCACCTCTCCCCATTGCTTGCTCCGGAGCGAGTAGGTGGGGGCGAAGACATTGCCCGGATTGCAGATGAGAATCCGTTGCCTTACGTAGTCGTATGCTATACGGCTTCCGCTGAGGAATCCTTTGAACGATTCAAACGAGATTCTGTCGGGCGCCAAGAGCTTCGTAAAGCCGGGGAGCGCAGACGGGCTGAACCACTCACCGTCCAAAGCCTCTGACAGGCACTGCGTTTGGGAGCCTTGAAGTACCATCAGTCCTCTGTTGGAAGAGAAGAGGATTGCATCGTCTATCTGCGTTATGCTGTCGGCATTATTGACAATGTCTCTTGTCACCGGAGTGACGGAAGCGATGCCTCCGTTCTCGTTGGTCTGCAACGCCCATATTCCTTCATCGGTGAATGCGTATAGGGGGTACTGACCGAATTGTCCTTCAGACAAAGCTTGCGTTGTTGAAGACAGCCCTATGATTTCACCGAAGCCAACCGTGTTTATACCTGTCACAGGGAAGTAGAACGGCATATTTACAGCAGATGTATAGACTTTGTTGGGCTCCTTGAACATCTTGTCGGTGGTCACCGGATCAGTACCCGTTGCCGCAGTTTCCCAAAACTTGTCAGTCTTGTCCCAAATGCATTTCTCGTCCCAGAAAGGGAACACATAGAATGCTCCGTTGAGGAAATCGTGCTGCTTCATCTCCACCTGCATATAGACAGGTTCGTTTGGGGTGACCCCCACTCCGTTATTTATCCTCTTGGCAATCATCTTAGTGGCGAATGTGTTGGGGTAGAACCCATAGAGTCCTATGTTCTCAGGATATAATCCGTCATTCTCAGGAGCCACAATGAATTGCCCCGATGAGTTGTGTAGCTCATACCATACGGAGAATGAGTACTGCACACTGCCGTTATACCGTTGTGCCGCTGATGGATTCCATCCCCCAAAGAACTTTCGGCTGATGTTGGAGATGTTCAGCCTTGAATTGTATACAAACGCCTGCTTGGGCAACAACGATTCGTGGCTGTTGTAGTCATCGGTCATGACCTCCTTGTTGACCAACGATGAGAGATAGGAGTCTTGTATGTCAATCTTCCTCATAGCCGTATATTCCTTCAGCTCCGATATGGGAATAGACTTGAGCAGATAAAACAAAGACTTGTTCTCCACATCCTTTTTTATCTCATCATTGGTAAACTTAGGCAAGGTGAAATACCATTTGTCGCCCAAAGGGAACGTGTTGTAATGAATGCCGAATCCTAATGTGTCGGGAGAGAATATGCCGTAGTTAATACGGGTGTCTGATGTTTTATACTTTGCCTTGTGGCAGTGTTCGTCATCTATCTTGTCGTATCCGCTTTGCTTGTATGTGTAAATAGGTGCGCTGATGAAAATGTCGACACTCTTTATGATGTCGCTGAAATCCTCCAAGGCAGACGCATCGGACAACGCATTGCACAAAAGTCGGCAAGGTGTGCAACTTATGTTTATTTTCGTTTCAGTGTTGCCCACAGCCAATTCGGGTGCGATAAGATACATAGGTTCAAAGGTGCTTGGAGTCATAAGGATAGGAGCCGAGTGCATCGTGAGTGTCGTGCCGTCATAAAGACGGTATGCGTATCTCACAAAGAAAGGGAATATGAACTGTCCATACTTGGTGTTGTTGGCGATGACCATATTCGCTATTACGCACAACTGCTGTTCCAAATCCCTTTGGTTCTCCTCCCTCATCCAATCCGAGCTCTGTGCCATATCCCACTTCGTTTTGAATGTCAGTTTATTGGGGAGACTCTCGCTCTCGTCCAACGACCAACCCTTTATGTAAGAGGACTCTTGCAAACCGAAACGCAGGTTCGGTTCTGGAAGATGCGTCCCGAGATTCTTATAGACGAACACGCCAGTGTCCTTGTCTTCTTTCCAAAGGAAATAGCGCATTTCGTTTTCGGAGTAGGCGATGAGCGTGTTGCCCTCACTCACGATCTTAGGGAGACCGGCTACATATCCTATCTCCTTGAAACCGCTGTCGCCGTCCTCTGCTGTTGGCGATGTCTGATAGTACAGTGTGTTGTCCTTGAAGAAGATGTAGTGTTCGCTTTCTGAAGTCACGGAATGCACGAAGAGTAGTCGGTACTTGTCGTTGACGTTCCACAGGCATTTACCTTTGCCGACCGCCTTCAACTCGCCTTCTTCCGGGATAAGGTTCACAAGGTGCGACATCACTCCGTCTTGTGCGCTATAGTCAGAAGGAGCATTGGAGATGCCCACAAATTCAATGTCTTTATTCATCATACAGATTGTTTCTCGTTATCAACGGCAGAGCCGTCCCAATGTTGTCCACTTCCACTGCGGAACCCACGGGCAGGTGAGCCTCCCTCTTTCCGCACAGAACGATGATTTTCTTTGCCAAGTCGTAGAAGTTGGCACGGAGGAAATTGCTTCCGAAGTTGACCTTACGGCACACACCGCGGAATTTTCCTTTCACATTTCGTTCAGCGACATAAAGATAATATTCACCGCCCGCGTTCCACACATTGATGGCATCGCCAGGGTGCAGACCGAGAGTCTTGCTTACCCTTGACGTTATGTCTATCTGTCCGTTCTCACGGAAGTATATATCCGGTTTCCTTGTTTTCGCCATTCTCATTTCCTTAAAATTTTGAAGTAGTAAAAATCCTTGCATCGGCATCGCACCACTTTCTTCCTTGCAGTCTTGCCACACTCTATCCCATAGTCATAATAGATGCGGTTGACGGAAGGACACGTTGCGTTGAAACCGATGGTGTTATGCTGAAAGTTTTTCTGCAACGGAGCGAAGGGGGTGTCCTTGCCCACAAGGTCGGGATGGTTAACGCAGAACCCATACTCCCGTCCATCCGAGAACATATGAATCTTATTCTCATCCACAATATCAGCCATCACTATCTCCGCCAAGCGCGGAGATAATGTGACTGAGTTATCTGTATCATCCAACACGACATACAGTCTGTTAAGCATCTTGTCAAGAATCCGTCCAATCATCGTTTTGTATTTGGGTAAATCAATCTACTGCGGAAACTTATGGTTTCGATGTAGGAGAACGACAAGTTTCCAGTTTTCAAATCACGCATATGCCGTTCCGCGTCAGCCTTGTTATCAAAAATGAAACTGCAAATCTCATATTTTCCGGTTCCTTTGGTGTTGACTATGTTGGCATAGTACTTATACCCCAGAAGGTATGATATTATTCGTTGAATCAAAGACATTTCCATAAATAAACTTTTTACTAAGGTAATAATTAATCGCCTATCAGACAACTTTTTTGTTAATCTTAAAGCTCCGTTTTCTCGTTTACTCGTTCGAACCGCTTGCACGCAGGGCGCATCTGTGACGCGTTGTATGCAGGCCACTTGCAATGTCCCTTGGAGGCGACCTCATATCTGTAGTTGGCGCACACTCCACAGCAACGAAACTTGTCTGCCTGTGCCACGCTGATGCCCTTCAGCTCTCTAATGGCAGCGTCGATGCAAGCCTCCAATGCCGCCCGCTTGCGTTTGTTCACTTCGTTCACTTGTGCTGCCACGCTCTTCTCCTCGATGGCGATGCACGCTTTTTGTATCGCCACGAGGTTGTTTATGCTTGGCGGAGTTATCTTCAACGGCACTTCCGCGCACGCGGCTGCAAGCCGTTCGGTATACTCCTCGGCAAACTCAATCGCCATAAGCGAGAGAAACCGCACCACCTCACTCTGTGCGTTTATGTCGGAATCGTCGACATCATAATTGAGCGAGCGGATAAATTCCTCCACGTTAAGGCGGAGGAGAGAGAACACCTTCTTCGTGTCCTCGAAGAAGCGGTATTCGAGAAACTGCATCAATTGCAGTTCCGCACCGAACATCCCTCCTGTCAACTCCTTGTTGAGCGCACGGATGGCGTTGCCGAGGTCGCAACTGACACGCTTGTAGATAAGTTCTCCTCTGTCGTTGGTCTTGAAGTTGAAGCATAGATAGCGGAGCCGTTCCGCCTCACGGATCGTGAGTAGTGCGATGAACAATGGTTTAAGCACGAGGTTTCTGACCTCGCAAGGTTGGAGCGGTTTTGGTGGCAGCTCTGGAGCCACGGCAGTCCGTCTTGCGGTCGCTGCCGTCAGTCTGATAGGAAATAGTATCATCGACATTCGTCGATAAATCGTTCTTGTTGTTTGTCGTAAAACTCTTTGTTAATCTCGCAACCTACAAAGTCAAAGCCGAGATTATACGCGGCTATCCTTGATGAGCCACTGCCTAAATGCGTGTCAAGAATCTTGTCGCCTTGCTTTGCAAAGGTCTTAATGAGATATTCGTATAACGCCACAGGTTTCTGCGTTGGGTGTATGCGTTTCTGTCTGTAAGAATAACTGAATAGCTTAGCTGGCGCATTGAACGATGTCCACAAGTATTCGCACGCAGAAAAGTTCTTCCACGGCTGTCGCTTGTCCCACACGACGAAACATCTGCAAGGAGGAAGATCGAAATAGTTTCCACCGCAAATTATCTGATTCTTCGACACGCGGAACAACTCCTGGAAATATTCATCCGTAGGCGGAATATCCCATTCCATCGGCATTGTGTTCAACGCCCTTATACGCTTCTTGCCTCCTGTAATGCCTGCGCCACTCGCTTTAAGACCATAAGGAGGATCAACAATGGCTAAATCAAAAGCCTTGTCGGGGAGAGTCCGCATATACTCTATGCAGTCAATGTTGTATGCTATATTCATTGGGGAAAAGAAAGGGAGGAAACCGATGCTTCCTCCCTGTTGTCCTCTGGGGTTAACAGAGAGAGGTTGATAATGTTAAATAAAATCGTAAATGGCGATGTCGCCTTGTGGGTTCTTCTTGTTCTTCTTGTTGCGCCTCCACGCATAAGCGAAAGGCATTATCTTCTCGTACCACCGTGCGTCCTCCATCATGGAGCCTACATACTGGGTAAGGTTCGGCTTGTAGTCGAACTCCACAATCTGCGCCCAATCGCCCTTGCGGTTGCCACCGAAGAGGGGCATCATGTCGGCTTCACTCCACTTTTGGCAGAACCGTTTGAAGTAAAAAACATTATGGTTTTGCTTGTCTGGGTCTTCGAGAATCAGACGGACAAAGGCAGGTTGATTGTAGCGGATCATCAGTCTGTCCAACTGCACCAAGACATCGATAGGCTGGACATCGTGCGTGCATTCGTAAAGTCCGTGAGCGAAGTAGGGTTCGCCCTGCTTGGTGAAGCGGATGCGCAAGTCGAAGCATCGTGCTCCATCGTACCATTGTTCCTCGATTGTCTTGCGCTGACACCGAGCGAACGGAATCATGAACCATCCATACCACTTCTGCGGTCGGAGATAAGTCATTGAATTGTGTGTGCCGATTATCGGCGTTTCTTGTTTCTGTTCCATTTCCTTCAATCAATTTTAAATTCAAAAAGTAATAGTTGAGAGGAATGGATTTGCACCATTGACCTGCTGTCGAGGGGATTGAGCCGACAACTCCGCACCTCTTATTGGTTGTCATCATGTGTGCCGCTGTTCCTTGCTGCCGCTCTACTGCCTGAGCTACCTCTCAATGTGGCAAGCACCACCACTTGGTTTTGCGTATGATGCCTACCGTGCTTAACTAACTCATACTTATTTTATCGAATATCATAGATTCATCCTCCTAATCTCGTTAATTTGGTTAACAACTTCAGCGACTGAATTGTCGGCTTAAAACTTGTGGATAAGCGTGCAGCCATTTGCGATGTACAACGATCCGTCAATAAGTCTGACGGACAGACTTGCGCACACTTCCTTATTTCTTCTCTGCGCCCTCCGCCTCTGCTGGCGGAGGAGCCACATCCTGTATTGCTTTATCATTTTAATAGTAATTTTACTGCGGAGAGTGCTTTTATAAGTGATTCTAAACGTTGTTTATCTATGTAGAATAGGCTTCTCGCTATTTTTCCATCTTCATACGCAGAAATCAAAACATACCCTTCATTTGCCTCTATATTTATAAAAGCATGGTTATGTTTATTATCAATAATATCTAAGCTATACATTACTATCTATTTTTTCAACAAATTTCTTAATTCTTCATACGTTGGGGCAGGCAAATTAGTTTTACCGTCATCAAAATCTAAATACGGCAGGGCTTCAGGAAAACTCTCTTCAATCTTTTGTTTCGTTCTCAAAGCCCAAAGTGCTGCTGTTACATCTTCCTTGTATTTTTGCTTACGATTAGATAGATTTCTTCTTTTGTCTACAAGACTTTTCAATTCCTCGTAAGTTTTATTGTCAATGAAGAATACCTTACGTTCACCCAAAGGATTTATGATGTTAGACGGAACATAGATTGTATCTGCCCAATATCTTGCTTGTTCTGAGCGAACTGTAATAATGCATTTCTTATCGATAAACAAATCTGGATATTCCTTTGATAGAGCTATTAATGGTTTCGGAATATAAGCATTTATCAGCTTATCACCGAAAACCTTAAACTCCTCGCCAATTTTCTCTATCTTCTTATCAAAAGCAATTTCTGATAATTTATTTACTGCATTTCTGCAATCGTCTTTATTGATTCTTCTCATAATATCTTATTTTTCTTTTGCTTTGGTTTTTATAAAAAGACCTTGTTGTAAAGTTCGGCAAATTGCTTACCAAATTGCTTAGCACGTGCGAATGTCTTGAAGCAAAGGCGAGAACTGAAATTATACGCATTTGTGGGTGCGTTAAAAGTATTCCTAAACATGAACCTCGCAGTATTCTTGTCATAATCGAACCAAGGAATCCATTTGTTTTGACACCTATCCGAGAAATCAGGAACAAATCCATCTTCCTTGTTCCACGCTTCTGCAATAGTGAACAGTTCATTTAAGGCAATCAGTGCCTCAATGTGCTTGGGGTTGATGTCACTTATAAGCTTGGTGACATCATCGAATTTATTGAGGAATCCAAGAGCTTTTAACCCAAGCATTTCTCTTGCGCTCTCAAAATCCGAGATGACTTCGTTTATGTCACCGCATTCAACTTCTTCAAGGATGAAATCAAACGGCGACAAATAATCGTCATCATCAATGCTCAAAAAATTTTTCTGGTCGCAAATGTAGTCCATCAAGGTTTCCCCGGCCTCTTTGCGGGAATTGTGGATGGCTCGCATAACAGTCTGTTCGCTTCCATCCGCGTTTTTTATAACAAATTTTCTCATTTTTTTATTGATTTAGAAATTCTAAAAGTTCTTCCGCTTGGCTGAGGGCGAAATCGGAATCTGAGCCTTCGTCGTATTCCTTGACAGTCACCCAGCCGTACCATTTTCTCACCTGCACCGCATAGGTGGTGATGCTTGACTGCACGATCGGCAGTCGACCGCTGTGCGTGAAGCACGCATAGATTCTTGGTCTTATTCTGTATCTCATTTCTCGCCTCCTTTCGGTTCTTTGCGCTCTTCAACGACTGCGGATATAACTGCATTTATCGCGTCGCGCTCCTCTGCTGTAATGTACCTGTGTGCATAGAGGCAAGCAGCTATATATATGTCGTGACCGAGATCTTTATTTTCGATCATCAAAGTATGGATGAGATTCCCTATTTCGCGTGTTGTCCCCGTAGAATGACCCCACACGTCGCCCTCTTTCTTGTCTGCTAAGATTACTACTGCTGTACGATTCTTCTGGTCTTTATCAGACCAATATTTAATACCGTTGATGATTTTTTCTGCTTCTTTCATTGTCTTTTTGTTATTAGTTTTTCTTTTAGTCCTATCACACGCATCGCACCCAGTCTTGCGACTTCAAGTTGCTGTTCAATGGTCAGTTTTTTATGACCTTGCATACATCTGTTCCGATAATCATCTTGTGAAACTCTGAAACCGTAAAATTGAAAGTTCAGATATTCATCGTAAAACAAGATGCCTGAATAATTCACTTTGTGTTCTTCGAGAACATCGTATGTCTTTTCCAAATCAAATGATGCCGGAAGACAATAGTAGAAGTATTTCATCAGACCATTACTTTCGTGCTTGTGCTTCTTTTTGAAGTCTGCAACAAAGTCGCTCCATGTACGCTTTATTTCTATTTCTGTCAAGTAGCCTGATTTCGTACACACAAGCATATCACATTCGTGAAATATCGGCAGTGTACCGCTCCAACCGTTCACGTTGAAAGCAACGATGTTTCTTCTGAAGTCGAAACTGTTGTAATGCGCGAGAGCAACTTCTATTTCACACAGCGTTCTTTGCGTATTCATCGTTCTTCGTAGTTTTTGCACGGCTGTTTGCATGCTGTTATACGCCTCTGCCTGTCTTTGTTCTAAAACATTCATTGTCTTTTAGTTTTGTTAGATTATGTCAAAAATGTCCAGTTGTCTTGGTTCTGTCACTCGTCCGGAGGGGAAGAACAATTGCTCGAAGATATGTTCCATACAGGCGACCACGATTGAGTTGCCTGCGAGCTTGTATTGCTGGGACTCCGAGATGTACATCGGCTTCCCGTTCTTTCGATGACCCTTGACGTAGTTTTTTATTTTGTCGTAGTCCTCGTCGTCGACATCCATCAGACGGAAACACTCGCGCGGAATAAGTCTGCGGATGCGATATGGGAACGTGTCGCCGTAGACGTTGTTAGGTCTGGCGGACGTGAGGGTTGACCCCACGGATTCGGCGAACTCGGTCTGTAGTTCTGCTACACCGCTTTTCGCTTTGTCCTGCCTATAAGGTCGCAGATTGTTGTCCTTGTCCACCGACACACCGCAAGGCTGACGGCGAACCTCCTCCGCTACTCGGCGAACCTCCTCCGCCTTCGGTTCCCACACACAGGTAACCGCTTTTGATTCCGTTGCCCTCAGAGTCGGGGACTCTGAGGTTAGTGACTTCTCCCCCTTGAATTCCATCTTGTGGCTCAATGGATGGACGGAAGCCTTCGGCTCCAGGACTGCGTTTTCCTCGCCCGTGAGGAGAGTGCCGATGATGTCGCCCTTGTGACCCTGCACTCTCCCTCGGCGAGTACGGGATGACGGCTGGGAGATGTTGACCGCACCGTACTCCTCCACCTCCGCAAAGCCTTCCCTTGTGTTGGCTTTGATGCGCAAAGGCTCAAGCAGCATATTGTCCTTCTGCACGCTTGTGATGGTGTTGGACACACCGTCTGTTCTTGGTTCCATCTGTTGCATATATTTCCTTTGTATGTTAATTCTGTGATTCTCATAATCCTTTCTCAGAAGTTTGGCTTCTTCGGTGCGCTTGGGAGTCAATACATTAGGCTCCCTTCCTCTGCTCGCCACCACGAACGGCTCGGCGATAGAGACGGTCTCTCCGTGGTTGTTCATCACAGTAGGAGATACCCCCCCCCCACGTTATAAACCTTGCCGCAAGCGTGGTTGCTCGGATACTTGTTCATCTCAACAATCGGCTTTGGCTCCAACACATACTGAGCAGTGTTGCCCCTTGTCCCCGTGCTGCAATGGATGGTGTTCGCCACCTCCTTCGTGTGGTAGTTCTCGATTTTGCCTTTTTTGTCGCGTGAGTAACTCACAATCTTAGGATCTTCTTTCATCTCGATTATTTTTGGAATAAGCCCCCCACCAGTGGGGGTGGTGATAGCAGGAGAGATGCCCTCCGTCTTATACGTTCTATATGCCCGATGTTGACCGCTCTCCACGGTCATCACTCTGTCCGTCTTCTTCATTGCTTGAATCTTCACTAACGAAATACATACAATTGGCATTCACCCTCGCCTTGATGGTCCCGGCTATGTCGTTGACGCATTGGTTGTATGTGTCTATCCATAGCCCCCCCCCTGTCAATTTTCGGGAGCATCCGCTGAAGTCGCTTTCCGCCTGTCGCTTGTTTCTTCATTTCTCATTCTGTTTTGGTCGTAATCTTCCACGATGACCACCCCCCCCTATATCCGTGGTTTCGGATGCATCGTGCCACTCCGTTGCAGGATATGATGTCCTCGCTTCTATATCCCGTCTTCTCGATCACTATGACCTTGTCTGTTTCCATTTTCCTCGTCTGCTATAGTTACTATACTACCGTGGTTCTCCATCACTGTCGGAGATATTCCGTCAGTACCGATGATGATACCGCTTATCTGGCTCTTCGGATAAAGCCTTCCGACACGGTTTATTTTTCTTGGATGTAATTGTCGTCGTTCCTCATCACGCCTGCTTGGATTGTCTTCGCTATGCCCCCCCTCGGTGTATTCAAACTTGTGGTTGGTGGTGGTTTCAGCATTCCATTTCAGCCGCCCCAATATCACGTCAGTCTTAAGATAGTATCTATCCTCGACACTCTCACCGTCGAGGTATGTAACAAGGATGTCACGTAGCCGCCGCTCCAGAGGGAACGGCTGAGGAAAATCATACTTGATGCCGCTCGGGAACAACTGTGGGAACTTGGCGGACGCATCCTTGCGGATGCTTAACGCGAACACCCTCACACGGTTCTGCGGAACACCGAAATCTTTGGCGTTTATCTTCTTCCAAAATGTCCTGTAGCCTTGCTCGTCAAGGTAGTCAATCCATCGCTGAAAGTCGGGCATAAACTTCTTGGAAGCCAACGCCGCCACGTTCTCAAGCAAAAGGAATGACGGACGCTTCGTCTCTATCGCCCTCCTGCACTCCCATAGCAATGATGAGCGCGAACCACTGCCTTCCCGCAAGCCTCGCTGAAGTCCGGCATTGCTGATGTCCTGGCAAGGGAAGCTATAGGTGAACAAGTCGAAGTCAGACACTTGCTCCCAATCGACCTTGCTTATGTCACCGTGGTTGCATTCGGCATACTCCGGGAACACGGCATTGTGGGCGGCTATTGCGTCATCGTCAATCTCGCTCCATCCGACAAGTTGGAAATCCGCACCGCCAGCGTGGCGCCGTGCGACTCGGCGCAGAGCCATCATCTGCGAGCCGTATCCAGCGAAAGCCTCAAACACTCTGATTCTCATATCAATCCGTTATTTGTGCTTCCGAAACCGCCTTTTCCGCGCTCGGTAGCTTGGTTGAACAACTCTTCCTCATCCACAACCTCGACACCCTCATAGCTCACGTGGGTAAGCACGAATTGCGCAACCTTCATTCCTGGATGAATTACTTCTATGCTCCTGCCGACATTGATGAGATGTATGTATATCTCGCCTTGATAGTCCTCGTCGACAACGCACGCTCCGACAACGAGCGTTCCTTTGGGGGTGTTTGCCTTTGGTGTCAGACCGACACGCCGCATAGCGTCTGTGGATGTCGCCACGCTGGAGCGGTTCATCGCAATCAGCGCGTAGCCGTGCGGCACTTCCGCCCTTATACCGCTCGGCACGAGGATGTCAGTCCCCGATGTCAGCCGAGCCGTGAAGCCTTTCGGCACGTAGAAGTCCAGCCCTGCCGAGCATTCAGTCCCTCTTGTGGGAGTCTTCACCTCCCTAATCTTCGTTATCTTCATCTGTTTCAAAAAGTCTTTTTTGATAATGTTTCTCATTCATCCATTGCTTATAAGTCATCCTTGATATCCACATATCGAACCTCTCTTGGGCGGACAATGATTTATAGGTCGTATTTGTCCATTTGTTCTTTATGAGCCAGTCAATTGTCTCCATCCACTTCTTCTTCACGTATGGCCACCGCTCAATATTCTTTAGTTTGTTTTTGTACGAGGCCATCGGACAGAGTATGCACCCGATGCGTGTATACCCTTGGTCATATAATTCACAGTGCGGCACCTTGACAACTTCGTTTAGAAACTCCCACACATTGCGCTCTGTCCAGTGTAGAATGGGCGAGATGATAATCTTGTCACGCCCACGCACACAGGCTACCATTTCCTCTTCGTGTTTTGAGAATTGGTCAAAAGTCTCAGATATTTTGAAATTGCTCGACGTTATCTCGTTCCGCTTGCTGCGTCTAATTGACTCTTCCCTTCTGACCCCCACAAGAGTCACCTTGCCCACACCGCCAATCTCCTTGTACTCGGCGCAACACCACCGAACTTTTGCAGATGGTAAGATGCCTTTCTTCTTTGCCATATCGTATATGCTTATTCTCGGAGGCACGCGCACCACGTCTGGATACTGACGCTTCACGAACCGCACCACTTCGCCGGGGTCAACCGACGTAAAATTCATATATGCCTTGAATTTCACGTTTGCCATCTGCGCAAGATGGAGCAATGCCTGCGAGTCCTTACCTCCGCTGAAAGCGAGATAAAAGCCGTCATCGGGGTCAAACCTCAGAGCCAGAGCTTCCGCCTTCCGCAACAGTGCAATGCTGTAGTCTATTTTTTTTCTTAGATCGTTTGTCATCTGTTTCTGACGATTTTAATTGTTCTTGGATCGATTCTGACAATTCGCCCTCCCTCGTCACGCTTGCGCAGGACAGGAAGCAACTCAAGAGCCTCGCGGCGGCTCAATCTCAAGTCAGCCTTTGAGTTCTCTATAACGTCGTAGTTCATAATCAGTAAAGTCTATTGAGTTCGTAAGCCTTGATTATTCTTCTCACATCCCTCTGCGTCATCAGGTAATCCTTGGCGATGACACTGATGGGAATGGAAAGCATATACGCCTTGTAGACATCCTTGTGAAGAGGGAATCGGATGTCAAGCATCTCCACAATCATTTTCTGTTTGGGGGAGTAGTGCGCTATGGCATCGCGGAAAAAATAGTCCACCGCCTCACTCTTGGCTTTGAAAGCCATAGCCTCCTCCTCCGGTGTGTAGTAACTTTCGTTCTTCATTCCGTAGTAGTATTTTCGCCTGACGCTGAAGGTTGACCAAGCGAAGGTTGTTCTTGTCGTGAGGAATCTCCACGACCGCCCTCGCGCACCGCATCAGCAGTCTGTAGTTGTTTGTCGAGATAGTTTTCATACGCTCTTGCCTGTCCTTGCAGGTCGTTGATGGTGTGCAGGCATCGGATGATGTCGTTGAGTTCCCCTTCATCGAGATGCGCCCAGTCGTTGGCTATCGGTCTGAGAGCCGCCTCCGCCACGAGCAGCGCAGTGAGGAACCTGCTGTTCACACGTTTATCTTTTTGAATCTGTTCTTTCATTTTTTTGGGTTAAAATGGTAGTTGTTCCCGATTTGCCGTCACCATCGTAGCCGTTGGCATATCGGCAAGGTCGGAGAACCTTGTGTATTGCTTCTCGTAGGCAGCGATGAACGATGTCGTACCCGTATTTCTGCCTTTAGCCACGATGATCTCCGCAGTGCCGTCGGTGCTGACGTTGGCGAACCTGTCCTTGTAGGCAAGGTTCTTTCCCTCCGTCTTGTAGTACTCGGGGCGGTAGACGAATATCACGTTGTCGGCATTCGACTCAATCTCACCGGAGCCACGCAGACGGGCGAGGGAAGGGTAGGGATTCATGCGGTCACGGCTGAGCTGTGAGAGCAGAATGATGCTCACGTCAATCTCACCGGCGAGCCGCTTCAGAGTGGCGCAGATGTCGCCAATCTCCTGCACACGGTTGTCAATCTTGCCCATCGAGATGAGCTGAAGGTAGTCGATGACAAAGAGTTTAGCCTTCTTGCGGTAGGCAAGCTGACGTATCCAGGCGCATATCTTCGCCACGCTCTGCGCCTTTCGATTGAACCACATAGGCAGCGTTCCCGTCCTCTCCACTGCGGCGCCCACGCGGTTGTAATCGTCCGCTCCGAGCCGCTTGTAGAGGATGTCCGAGGAAGACACCTGCGCATCGCCCGACACCATACGTGCCGCAAGCTGCATCACCGACATCTCCAGCGTCACCACCCCCACACCGACACCCGCGGTGGCGGCATTGAGGGCGAACGTCAGCGCAAGGGAAGTCTTGCCCATAGACGTTTCGCCGGCGATAATGGTCAGGTCTGTTGTGTGCAGTCCTCCGCGCTCGTCTATCCCTTTAAGCCCCACGGGGATTTCCGGAGCGTTGTGCGTCCGTGACTGATTTTCGAACACGTTGCGCATCACCTCGTTGCAAGCCTCCTCAGCCGTCACCATTTCTGTGGTGTTCGACACAAGGCAGTTGGCAATCTCCGAGTTGAGCCGCTGTAGGGTTGTCTCCGACGGCTCGAGCGGTTGCATAAGTAACTGCTGCGCCTCCATAATCGCGGCAAGCGTGCGCCTCCTCACAAGCAAGTCGGTCAACAGTTCGTCCGTTCCGATGGCGGAAGTCACGGGGCGAGCACACTGCTCGGAGAATGCGAGGAATGCCGCCTTGTCCACCGTCATCAGCCGTGCCGTCACCGCCATCATATCGGCATCGCCTCCGTTGTTGCGGATGTACAGCATCGCCTCCCATATCGTGCGGTTCTCCGGAACGGTGAACACCTCGGGGTCAAGGACATCGGCAAGGCGGTAGAACTCACCGCTGTTGGTGACGCAGGCACTAAGCAGATTGGCTTCCGCTTCCGGATTGCACAGGCTGTTCATTCTCTGGTGGTTTATAAGTCTCTTTGAAATTCTTCATTCGTTCGTAGATGTCCTCCTCAAAGCGCGGAATGCCGATGAAGAAAGGCTTGCCGTTGCCGACATCCTGCATATAGTGCCGCCCGAAAGCCGCAAAAATCTCGTCATTGTAGCCGAGAGCGTCTATGTGCGGAGCCATAAGGTCGTAGAGAAACTCGTTCCACGCCGGCGGCTGGGCAAGTTCTCCGTTAGCTCTACGGATGTTTAGCAGCGAATCAGCGTGTCTCTTCGCGTCTTGGATGGTCTTGTAGTCCTGACCACGCTCAATCCAGCCACGCTTGATGGTGTGGATCTGCACGGCAAGTCTGTCACGGGGTAGGTTGTACTTGTAGCACATAGCTTCCACCCACATATCCTCGCCCATCAAGACGTCCTCAATCTCCGACACAGGAATGATTTCCGTTGCCGTCGGCGATGTCGGTTTTTCTCTTTCTTTTGCTACGACGTAGTCGTAGCTTTCTTTCTCTTCAGGGGCTTTTTCTTCTGGGGTAGTAGGGGGTGTGGGGGAAGAGGGGGTTTCTTCTTTTTCGGAAAAACAATTCAAATCAATTGTTTTATTTGTTTTTATTTGTTTTTTTTGTTTTTCAATTGTTTTATTTGTTTTTATTTGTTTTTTTTGTTTTTCAATTGTTTCAGAATTGTTTTCGATTTGTTTTTTTTGTTTTTCAATTGTTTCAGAATTGTTTTCGATTTGTTTTTCAATTGTTTCAGAATTGTTTTCGATTTGTTTTTCAATTGTTTCAGAATTGTTTTCGATTTGTTTTTTTACCGCATTGCGGTTTCCTTTCGGAGCCCCACGCTTGCTGGGGATGTCCATTCCGTCCACAATCTGACTATATATGGCAGTCAGAAGGAAGTCCACCTCGAAGGACAAACCTTCCGGCATAGACTGTTCCTCCACGATTGTCCGAATCGCTGAATATGCTTCCGCCTGCTGCTCGGGTTTGAGCTTGGATATAGCGTTCATCCATTCTGTCTTGAATACAAAATCCATATTGCTTACTCCTTGTTGTCAATAGACACTGAATGGTCGTTCAGTTGTCTGTGGTATGTCAATCGTTTCTCTTTGATAAGTCTGCGTAGAGCCGCAAGCGTCTCTTCACGTACAGCGTTGTGTATGGCTGTGAACGGCACGAGGTGCGGTGGGTTGGAGCCCTCCTGCATCCTCTGAATCATATCATACAGTTTCTCTTCGTCAATCATATCTTGTATATTATTGGAAGGTTCGCTGATGTCCACGCAAGAAGCATAGCGTCACGCTCCTCCTGGTTGCTCCGCTTGGCGGTATAGCCGGTTATGGCGCATATCTCCTCGTGGGTGATTTTGCGGTCTTTGCCCTTCCATATCTTGCGCAGGGGCGGTTGAAGCCGAACATCAAGGCTGAAGTGCCGTGCTATGTCGGCAATGTCGATGCCTATCTGATGGTTGCGCCCCACGTGGTAGCCTTTCTTCGCCGCTACCGCTTTGCTGTCGGAAGGCAGTGAATGGAAGTTGTGGGCAGTAGTCCAAGATGCCTCCACCACCACGCTGACCCTCAACGTTGGGTGTTCGTTGCTCACCCTGCGGAGGTCGTCCAACAGCGCGGGAAGCGTCATTGTGGTCGCTTCAATCCTTTTTGTTCTTGGCGAGAGTGTGGCGACACCGCATGCCTCCACGTCCGGGTCGATGCCGATGATAATGTCGTATGTCATAGATACTCCTTTCTTTTGTTTATTTCCGCTTCCGCTTGACGAATCATATATTCCTCCTCCGGTGTGGGAATGTACCAACCTTCGGTGGCCGCCCAGTTCCGGAAGCGTTCAATTGCCGTTGTCATATCCTCTGTTGACAAGTCCCTGCTTGATTTCAGTGTCCTCACGTTCTGTTGCAGACGGGTGTCGTAACGTTCGGTGACAAACAAATCTGCGTTGCAATGCGCCTTGAAGTAGTACCGCTTCACGTAGTCCATCGTGTTGCCCGTCTCCATTGCAACGATGCCGATACAGACGTGCAGGTAGCGGTTCTGTGGGTCGCTACGCTGCTTCCTTTCGGTCAGTTCAACCGAGGGCGAGTGCTTGTCAATCAACGACTGCAAGCGTGTCTTGGCACGCTCACAATCGTAGGGATTGGATAGGTCGAACAACATAGTCCGTTAGAATGGAAGATCGTCAGATGATGCAGACGGAGCCGCCTCAATCTGTTCCGTGGTCGGTTGGCTTGGCATAGGCTCCAGTTCGGAGAAGTCGCCTATGTAATAATTCTCGCCTTCCACTTTTTGGTCTTTCGGTACGCTTACTTTCATAGAATGGGTGTATGTACGCTCTCCGAATGTGGAGGGCGTCTTGCGTTCCCAAAGGCAGACATTGAGGAATACGTGTTCCGTGCCGTCCTTGCACATTACTTTTTTGAAAAATCTCTTTGGGACTTTGGTTAAGTCGATGCTTCCAGTGTAGTTGCTCATAATGCTGTGATTCTTATTGATGGTTTTACTTGTGTTGTCTTGATATATTCTCGGTAGTCTTCAGGATGCTCCTCCTTGAATCTCTTGGAGTCGAATGTTTCTTTGGTGGAAGGCTCTATGTAGGTGAGCCGCATATTGTCGGTTTCCCACTTCTTCACACCAGCCTTCTCCATCTCGCCCTTCATCCGCTCGGAGAACGTCTTCACCTGCTCCTCTATCTCTTTCTTCTTTGCGAGCAGGTCAAGGATCTGCATCTCCATAGCCTTGTAGCGGTCGGGCAGAGTGTTGACGCTCGGGAGAGGGTTGACGAATTGCCGTCCTTCCACCTCGGCGGCGAGGAGAGAGTCGATAACCGCATCGTCAATGCGGTCAATGTCGGTAATCTCGGCTTCTTCCCCACGGAGCCAGATAGCAAGCAGACCGACAACCTTACAGCCGGGGTTCTGCCTTTCGAATAACGTTGCATAGATGGACAGTTGCCAACGCACTTTGTCAACATTGCGGGTGCGGCACGTCTTTATGTCACCGAGGATATATTCCGTGTCGCTCACCTTGTACACCTTGTCGATGGACGAAGCGAAATGCTCGTTGTCGCTGACAAGGTATTCGCTTTCTATCGGCTCCAATTCACGCTCCTTGATGAGCCGTTGGTAGTTGACCACCTCCGGAGTGTCGTTGGTTGTGCCGAAATCATCGCAGAACTCCACCTGTGCGTGGATGTTGCTTCCGCGGTCGGCAGCGTTGATAAGCACTGCCTTTGGGACGTTGGTGTACTCATCGGGGAACAACTGTCTTTCAATCATACCCGTGATGCCCTGCAACGCCCTCCCGTCGGGCGCGGTATAGGTATGCCCGACGGGGTCAAATACAATATTAGAATATCTCAACATATTAGCCTTGTTTTAGTTGTTTTTTTCTTGTTGTGCACTCGTTGAGGAAGTCAGTATCCTTGCCATATCTCGTCTCATACTTCTTGTAGATAGCGTTGAGAGCGGCTAAGTCAGGAGCTTTCCTCGCCTCCGCTATCGCCTTCGCCTTGGTGGTGTCGGCAGCCTTGGTGGTGTCGGCAGCCTTGGTGGTGTCGGCAGCCTTGATAGGCGTGCCGTTGTTCAGAGCGTCTGCGTCTTTGGTGTCGTCGATTGCAAACAAGCCGTTGAGCGCGTATTTTCGCGCATAGGATGAAGCAGAACCTGTCACTTGGCTTCCGTCCATTTTTGCTCGTTCTTCTGGCTCCCGAGCGAATGCCTGGTTGGGCAGCGATCGTTCTCCGTCAGTCAGTGTTGCGGTCGCCTTGACGTAGTATCTGTCTCCAATCATCACAATATCATCGGTGATGGTTAGACACAGCCCCTCGGCTTCGAGGAGAGGCTTAACCGCCTCGAGGATGTCCTCGCAACTGCGGTAATTGAAGCCGCCGAAGTCGTTCCGTTGATTCTTCGGTGCTTTGAGCTGGGACTGCACCGCAATCACACGCTCGATAAATGTCTTGTTTGCCATATCTATATAAGTTTTTTATTTGTCAGTATACAAAGCACTTTCGTGGAGGCGAGGAGCGACACCAACGCCCCGGCCTTTGTGAGAGCGAACGGCAATAGTGCCGCACTCTCGTCCTCGTTGCAGAGGAGGACGATGCTGACTCCCATCCACACGGTCATCAGCAGGTAGATGATTAGTTTCTTCATATATTTAGTTTTTTTAATTGTCTGATAAAAAGGAGACTATCCTCACAGACCGCCTCCCTGAAAAAAACATTGTCAATAATGATACGAAAGTAATAGTCGGCTCGGAGGTATCGAACCTCGCCCCGGTCGTAGAGAATTGGATAAGAGTTGTTAATAATTACCGACCGAAGCCTGCTAGTGCGAGCCGTGATGCCTCCCATATCCTCACGGACGGGGAGGCGATGAAATGCTATCATTAAAAAAAGAAGTTAGTGGCAGAGGGGGGAATCGAACCCCCTGTGAAAAACAAATAAACTAAACTCAATTACTAAACTCAATCATACTCTACTTAATGGGAAATGCGGAACCACCGCGCTCTGCCTTGTACCTCCTGCGCCCTCACGGGTTTGGAGGAAAAAATTATGAGTAAAAGTTGCTTTAATAAAGGGAATAGGAGCGGTGGGAGGACTCGAACCTCCCTCGGCACCTTGCCACCGCTCGGAATATATAGAGTGAGCAGTCAATTGCTCTGTAAGGAGTGCTGCTCGTTGGTTGGTTGTATACACTGCGGCGTCATAGGCTCGCCGCGTAGCCCCAGCACCTGTTGCATAGTCGGTGCTGACCACATCCGCAACGCCAACTCACACACTCGGCTGGAATGCTTATTGTGTGCGACTCGTTGCGGTCGTTATGCTTGTAGTCAATACGTCAATGTACTCTTTGTAGGCAGGATGGGAATCGAACCCATCCGTATACCATACTGCCTTATTCGTAGATGAATGCGTCGGAGCATTCGTGTCCAACCATATCACAGAAGAACTGAGCTTCTTGAAGAAGGTGCGTATATGTGGGGCCGTCCAATATCGGCGAGATTGCCCACTCGCCGGAGATGTAGCGGTTGCACTCGACCAACAAGCGGTAGGTCTTACCGTCAGTGCCTGTCACCTTGGTAGTGACCTCCGCATATAGTTCGGCATCTTGTTCGGCTTTCGCTATTGCTTCCTTGCATTGTCGGATAACATCGTTCAGCGATTCACTCTTGATTCCTATCGGCTTGCGGTCTTCGAGAATCTTGATGTTCTCCTCGTATTCATCCGCCCATTCGACAAGGAGTTTTGCGGCAGCCTCGTCTGCTTCTCTCACTTTCGGTGCGCTCTCTCTGAGAGCCGCTTCAGCGGTTTTGTAGGCTTCGAGCCGCTTCGCCCAGATAGCAGGGCGGTATATGTTTCTTACATCTTCTTCCATATCTATGACCATTCACAAGTGTTGGTATATCCGTTGATGGCTTCGTCAAGGTCGCCTTCATTCTCTATCTCCACGTCGCCCAACTCACCATCGCAGGCGGTGATGTCAACGATGCTGACGCCATAAGCGTCTTCACCGTCCTCCGGCTCTGTGTAGGTTGCCGCGTGGTAACGCCTGTTCTCTGCCCACATATTGTAGAATACGGAGATGGCTAAACCATCTATCTCTGTCCAAAACTCCCATTTCTCATAGGGATGGGTGAAAGCGTCCGAATAGGACTCGTCTACCTCTTTTTTGAACTCTTTTGCGATTTGCGCGATTTGCGCTTCGCTCAGTAGGACACTCTTTAATTCTGTTGTCTGCATTGCTCTATATATTTAATTGGTTAATGACTGTGACTGAACACCTTGTCAAGGTCGCTCTTCTTGATTCTTATTATGTTGCCGTTTCGTCCTGTGGGGAGCCATCCACCACGAATGCGGTTGTGGATTGTTCCCACGCTGACGCCCACATATTCGGCTGCCTCCTTGATGGTGAGCAGAGCGTCTTCCTCCTGCGGCTTGACCGCTTCAAGCAGACATTCGCCCCAAGCGAGGAAAGCCTGTCGCAGTTGTTCGGTGGTCACTGAGATGGTGACGTTCTGACCGGATTGCAGGATGCTGTTGATGTCAAGCGTATTCATTTCGTTCTCGTTGCGGTTGTCTTCAGTTCGCGGTAGTTCTGCACTACGCTGATTCTTTTCTTTCCGCCTTTGTTGATGGTGCAGGCGGCAGCACGGACGGTAGATGTGGAGGCTTCTCGGTAGCCGAAGACGACTACGTCGCCGACCTCCATCTCTCTCAATGTTGCCCTTACGGACAATTTTTTTACCTTTTTCATTGCTAATTAGTTTTATATTAGTAATTTTGTGGTCTTAATAAGTATTCGCTTTATATCTTTGTTTTGGAATACGACACAAAGATAACTCAAAAATGAGTTATTAACTAATTTTTGAGCAAGAAAATTCTCAAAAATGAGTTATTTAGAATGATTTCAAATAAGAATATGGGACAAAACAATGTCAATCAGCGTATTAAAGAGGTGCTACAAAAAAATGACTTGTCTGTAACAGCCTTTAGCAAAGAGGTCGGGTTACCGCAAGCGACTGTTAATAGGCAGTTAATGGAGGACAACAAAGTGTCGTTGTCAACGATTAAGTCATTTTTAAAACGTTTTCCGAAGGTTTCCGCAGAATGGCTTCTGCGCGGTGTAGGCGATGAGTGCTGTGGCGTCCCAGACGAACAGCTCGAACGTGAGATAGCGGAGGAGACAGGTCGTGTGCAGAGCATCGGCGACAACTCCAACCACAACACACAGACAATGACGGACTCCGCCATTGCCAAGGAGAATGAGATGCTAAGGAAGAGTATCGAGGAGAAGAACGAGGAAATCAAGTTCCTCCGCTCCTTAATCCAAAGGAATGCAGACTAAATATTTTCGGTTATGAGGAAGTTTTTTAATAAAATGAAAATGGTGGACGAGCAGATTGTGGAGACACTGCACATCCACCGGAGCGTGCATCTCGCCAAACTGATGGTGCAGTTCTCTCCTCCCGTAGGCGCAGGATTGATGATGTGCCACACGGCGAGCCTCCTGTGCGGCTGTGTATGGACGATTGCCTCCGTAATAGCGCGGAGTGCGCTGCTCGTGTTCGCGCTTATGGTGGTTCTTTCCGTGGCTTTCGGCTTTTGCTGGATTCATCGGGCGTTCTGCGGCTACAATTTATTGGTAAACGCTTGCATTGAATATGAGAGGCTGTTCGGGTTCGGAACGCACCTTACCCCGGCGAGATGGTTTGTGCTTGCGCTTGGCGCCGTGCTTTTCTTCCTTTACTTCCGCCGAAAGTGGCTTGTTAAACACAAAAAATACAGAATCTAAAAAAATGGATATGAAGAAAATATTGAGATGGACGGCAGTGCCGGTTGTGGCAGTCGTGGCGTGGATGCTTGCCAATTTGATTGAATTCGTCCTACTGCAAGGTGTGTTTGATTGGATTGGTACATTGCCGAAGGACAATTGGTTCGGTAGGGTTCTTGCCGGCTTGGCTAACTCACCGGGGCATATAATAAGGGTGTTGATATACGGGATGCTTGTGATGTGCGCTATATTGATAACGGTGCGTGTGGC
>OJML01000128.1_pt1 | contig 45708 bp, 46 predicted proteins | sample 1597221 | NCBI WGS metagenome assembly OJML01 (sample SAMEA2452123, study PRJEB22498) | human gut metagenome | biome: human feces; feature: human gut; material: feces | place: Australia | collected 2012 | reverse complement strand
GACGCTTGTGCTGTGATAGCGCGGAACAATGCGCCAAGTTAAATAAAAATTATCCGTTGTGCAGTGAACTGACCGCCAAGGCGGACTACACGAGCGGTGCTGAGTGCGCGGCGGATGTTCCAGAAACCCCGGATCCAACTTATGAATGTACAGCCTCAAAAGTAGTTTCCCGCAGTTGCCAAACTGGGTGTGGTACGGAAACGCGTTCGGCTACTTGCAATACCTCCAATGGACAATGGGAGTATGGAGCGTGGAATATTTCTGCTTGTACACCTGAACCTGCCGCAGAAACAAAAGAGTGTGGCGCTGGATACAGTGGCACGCAAACGCGTAGTGCTGTATGCAAAAATGATGCTTGGGTAATGGGCGATTGGACGGGTACTTGTACCCCCACTTGCGATATGACCTCTGACGCTGTGTTATACCGTGCGCAAAATTGTGAAATGGGGGGACATAACCCGAATTGGAAGAAGGGCGTTTGGAGTACCGATACTTGTTCTTGCACTTGCCCGGCCGGTACCACTATGGATGAGGAAGGCGCGTGCATTGAAAATAATTCTTGTGAATCTGACCCGATTGCCCAAGAAAATTGTGAAAGAGGGGGGCATGAAGGATTTAAAGGAACTTGGAATGAAAATACATGTTCCTGTACTTGTCAGGAAGGTTCTACTTGGAACGAAAAGTATAGAGAATGTGAAGGCGGTTGTTGGAGTATTTGGAAAGAAGAAGCCGCCAAAGTAATGGCAAATTGTATTAAAGGTGGGGGCACCTGGTATAAAGGCAGTTGCTTGTGTGTATGCCCAGACGGCAGTTGGATGTCTCCCACCACCCACGAGTGCGTGCGGACGAAATGTTCTACTCCCGGCATAGCCGGATATGATATTCAATCTTGTCAAACCGGTGTGGGCCCTTCTGGCATAAAAGGTACATTCCCTGGCACTTGGGATCCGGATAATTGCACTTGCAACTGCCCGGCAGGATATTCCTACTCTACTTATCACCAAGTCTGCGTTCGTGATGTCGGTTCGTCTGGTAGTGGTAATTATGAAGGGGACGATGATAGAGGTGATTGCGGACGCGATGATGCCGATTGCAATGGTTGGGATGAAGATGCATGGGATAATTACCCCGATTATGATGATTTCCCAGATTGGGATTATGATTATGACCCCGGGTATGATTAAGCAGTATTTAGCATAAAGTATTAACGGCCTGAGTATTTACTTGGGCCGTTTTTTTGGGAGTGATAATAGCAGTTCACAGGGCTATATTTGGGAGTGTGGGGGAACGTCGTGGGTAATCCACTTGTTGGCGCCTAAAACGCTGCCTTTGCCAATGGTTACGTTGCCAAGAACGGTGGTTTCGGCATAGATGATGACGTCATCCTCTATATTGGGGTGGCGTTTAATGCCTTTTACGGGGTTGCCGTGTTCGTCCAAGGGAAAACTCTTTGCGCCTAAGGTAACGCCCTGATAGAGTTTTACATTGGCACCAATTACGCAAGTCTCTCCAATCACCACACCTGTACCGTGGTCAATAAAAAAGCCAGGCCCGATTTCCGCGCCGGGGTGAATATCAATGCCGGTTAAACTATGGGCATATTCGGTAACGATACGCGGAATCAGACGCACCCCGTTTTTATGTAAAAAGTGGGCCATACGTTGTAAAGTAATGGCGGTAACACCGGGATAGCACAAAAGGGGTTCAACCGGGTTTACGGCGGCAGGGTCGCCCTCGTAGGCGGCGGTAATATCCGTAATCAGCAAGCGTTGGATAGCGGGCAAGGCAAAGATAAAATCGTGCGTGAGCCGGGCCGTCCGGGAACGGCACAAATTGCAGTCGGCTTTTTCTTTACACAAAAAGCAAAGCGCATTTAAAACCTGTATTTCCAACCGTGCGGCTAATTGTTCCAATGTGGCGGGGCAGGCTTTTTGCTCGGTACACTCCAAGGGATATTGGTACAAAAAATCTTTAAACGCGCAAAAAAGTTCTACCGTTTCTTTGGCGGAGGGGATAAACTGGGCCTTTTCGTAAAATTTTTTGTCAAAAGTGCTTTTTAGTTCATCAGTTACGCTGGAAAACGGATTCATAGCGGCCCCTTACATTTTAAAGTCTTCCCCAAGATACAGGCGGCGGGCGTTAGCGTCGTTAAGCAAGGTGTTTTGGTCGCCCTCTACCAAAATTTTACCGTCGTAAATCAAATAAGCGCGCTCCGTAAGCGGCAGGGTTTCGCGTACGTTGTGGTCGGTAATCAGCACCCCGATACCTTTATCTTTTAATTTAAAAATCATATGGCGCAAGTCGGATACGGTAATCGGGTCAATACCCACGAAAGGTTCGTCTAACAGGATAATTTTCGGGTTGCTAATCATACAGCGCGCAATTTCCATACGGCGTTTTTCTCCGCCGGAGAGGGTCCACGCTTTTTGCTTGGCTAATTTGGTAAGGCCAAATTCGTTTAACAGGGCTTCCACGCGGCGTTTTTGCTCTTGTTTGTCGTCCAAAATGCGCTCCAATACGGCAAGCAAGTTTTCCTCTACCGTAAGGCCTTTAAAAATGGTGGGTTCCTGCGCAAGATATCCCAGGCCGTGGCGGGCGCGTTCGTACATTGGCAGTTTGGTTACGTCGTCTCCGTCAATAAAAACGCGACCCTTGGTCGGGCTGATAAAACCGACCATCATATAAAAAGAGGTGGTTTTCCCGGCGCCGTTGGGGCCTAACAGCCCGACGATTTCGCCGGACTTAACGTGTATATCCACTCCTTTTACGACCATACGGTCCTTGTAAACTTTAACAATTTGTTCGCTGCGCAGTTCCATAATTAAAACCCCTAAAATTTGGTGTTGGCGGAGGAGTCGTTAAGCCGGGGGGAAACCGCCCAGCCCTGCACCTTGCCGTCTAATATTATTTTTTTGCCCTCGTTATCCGTTTGCACCTTATCCGCTATTATAGCAAATGTACCTTCTTCGCTCGTGCCGTGCAGCAGCGGGCGGGAACCATAGGCATAAGATGCGTTGTTGTTCCCGTCATAAATAATGGTGTCGGCCTCCAAGGTTCGCAGGGAGTCCGAAGCGGATGCGCCGCCTTCCAAAAGCAAATGGTTTTTGGCTTGGCGGTAGGTGGCTTTGTCTGCGGTGAGTGTCTGCGGGCCTTGCGGTGTGTCGCGCACCACGCGGACGTTCCCTTCTAAAATAAAAATCTGTTCGTTTAAATCAAATTCTGCTTTTTTTGCATAAGCGGTGGCGGTGCCGTTTTTTTTGTCGGTGTAAATCAGGCGGATTTGTTTGCCTTTGTTGGCGGTTAAAATGCCCTTTTGCGTTTTGTAGTTGTAGCGGGCATAGTCGGCGTAGGCTTGATATTCGGGTGCGTTCGTTTCGGCTTGGCGCAGATAGACGTTCCCTTTGGCGGTAAAGCGGTGTAATGCGCGTTCGGACAAGGCATAATCGGCGCGGAAACGATACGTTCCGTTATCGTAAGAAACGTGGCCTTTAAATTCCTCTTGCTGTTTGTCTTTGTAAATTATCCAACTGTCGCTTTGCACCAATCCGCCCAAAACTGCGGGCATTTTGCTGACGGCGGCTTTTTGTTTTAAATTGCGTTTGGCTTGTGAGAGTTGCTTTTTGGCGGGCGGAATTTTAATCTCCGGCCCTTGGGCGCGTACCGTCCGGCAGCCGCTTACCGCCACAGTTGCCAGCAAAGGGAGCAAAAGGAGCCATTTTGTTTTCATTTGTGTAAGGTTTCCTTGTTTAGTTTTAATTCGTCCGTGCGCACAGGCAAACGGGTGGTTTGTTTTTTCAGTTCTATTTTGGATAGTTTGGAATCCGTTTCCACACCGCCCTTGGCTGTTACTTTGGCCCCGCCGCGGGTGATGACCGTTTTTGTGTCGGACCAAATGCGGTTTTTGTCCACATCATAGGAAAATTGTTCCGCCGTAATGGTGGCCTTTTCAGTTAAAGATTTTATAATGGCGTGCCCTTCAATAGAGACCAGTTTGCTCGGGTAGTCAAAGGAGCCAGTTTCTCCGGTTACTTGCACACTGTCCCGTCCGTTTTCTTTAAGTAGAAGTACGGGTTTTTTTAAAGTGGCACTTTTTAAATCGGAAAAATCTACCGCATCTGCGCGCAGAATCCATTGTTTTTGGTTGTCCTTGGACTCAAAAATAGAAACCTGTGTAGCCAGTTGCATACCGGCTTCCTCGGCGGGTGAAAAGGTTTCGCTCCCGCCACAGGCGGCTAACAAAGGTATGATAGAAAACAAAAATAATTTTCTCATTTTTTATCCAAAAATGCCAAGTATTCAATTAAATCTTTTTCGTCAATAATGCCCACCACCTTGCCGGATTTATCCAGCACCGGCAGGTTGTCCACGTGGGTAGAGTGAATCATTTTGGCGGCGTCAATGGCGGGAAGCGTATCCAAAATATGGTGCGGGTTACGGGTCATTACTTCGGTAATGTTTTTATTGAGCAGGTCCGAGCCGTTTTGCAGTAAGCGGCGCAAATCTCCGTCGGTAAAGTAACCCAGCAGATGACCTTTGCCGTCCACAATGCTGGTGGCCCCGGCGGCCCCGGTTTGGGTCATTACAAACAGCGCGTCTTTGACGGAGGCCGTTTCCCGTACGGTGGGGTTATTTTTCCCTTTGCGCATTAAATCTTTTACTTGCTGGGTAAGCAGTTTGCCCAAGGAGCCTCCCGGGTGAAAGACGGCAAAATCACGTTTTTCAAAATGTTTGATTTTCATTAAGCATAAGGCCAGCGCATCACCCACAGCCAAGGTGGCGGTGGTGGAAGCGGTGGGAGCCAAGTTGTAGGGGCAGGCTTCGCGTTCAATATGGATAGTGAGGTGAATATCGGACATTAATGCCAGTTTGGAGTGCGCATTGCCCGTCATACCGATAATGGTTAATTTGCGCCGTTCCAAAGAGGGGAGAATTTTGTTGATTTCCTCGGTTTGCCCGGAAAAAGAAATTGCCAAAATTACGTCGCCGGGCATAATCATCCCCAAGTCTCCGTGCAGGGCTTCCACCGGGTGCACAAAGAAAGACGGCGTACCCGTAGAGGCCAAGGTGGCGGAAATTTTGCGGCCGATAATGCCGCTTTTGCCGATACCCAGCACTACTACGCGGCCCTTGGTCTTGGCAATTACGTCCACGGCTTTTAAAAATTGGTCGTCAATGCTTTTTTTGCTTAGTTCCAGGGCTTCCAATTCTATTTCCAGCACGCGGCGTGCCATACGTTTTACGGCGGTTTCAGAAAATTCTTGTGTCATAGTTTCACCTGTTTATCCACGGGGTCGCTTCGGGTGCGGGCCGTTGGGTTTTAAACGGCTCGGGCAAGCGGGCCGTTACAAAGGAAAAAATAAAATACAGCCCCGTACAAACCGTCAAAAGCAGGCCGAGCAATAAGGCCTGTTTTTTAAAAGAAGGGATCCAGACGGGGCGACTGTTAATCATTTGAATTTTTTAACCAGTTCGTCAATGGCGCATAACTGGCGCGTCATTTGGGCGGCCATTTTTAAATCTAATGAGTTCGGGCCGTCGGACAAAGCGTGGTCCGGGTCCGGGTGCGCTTCAAAAAATACACCCGCAATTCCAAGTGCGGTTGCCGCTTTGGCCAGTACGGGGGCTAATTGGCGGTTGCCGCCCGTGGCAGAGCCTAACGCTCCGGGCTTTTGCACAGAGTGGGTCGCGTCAAAAATAACAGGATAGCCAAACTGTTTCATAACTTCCAACGAACGCATATCCACGACTAAATCTCCGTAGCCGAAACTGGCTCCGCGTTCGGTAAGTAAAATTTTGTGGTTGCCGCGGGATTCAATTTTTTTGATAACCTGTTCCATTGCCGCCGGGGCCAAGAATTGGCCTTTTTTTACGTTGACGGCTTTGCCCGTATCGGCGCAGGCCAATACCAAATCGGTTTGGCGGCACAGGAACGCCGGAATTTGCAAAATATCGGCTACTTGGGCCACTTCTTCGGCCTGCCACGGTTCGTGGACATCTACTACGAGCGGAAGGCCGGTAATTTTTTTGGCTTTGGCTAAAATTTCAAGTCCCTTGGCAAGCCCCGGCCCGCGATACGCATCTACCGAGGTGCGGTTGGCCTTGTCAAAGGAGGCTTTTAAAATAAAGGGGTGTTTTGTCTTGGCGATAATGGCTTTGAGCTTTTTGGCGGTATCTATATAGTGCGTTTCGCTTTCAATCACGCACGTTCCGGCCATAAATGCCAAGGGTAAAGTGTTGGAAATCTTGTAATTACCTATTTTAATGATTTTCTGCATACCCATATCATAGCAAATTTTGCCCGCGTTCTATATAGAAATACGCCGAAAAAACTTGTATTTTTGCGCCGGGTATTTTATACTATATCCGTAGATATCCCTTTTAGGAGGATTTTATGAACAGAGGTTTTACGTTAATTGAACTCTTGGTAGTGGTGCTGATTATCGGTATATTATCGGCTATTGCGTTGCCGCAATATGAAGTGGCGGTGGAAAAGAGCCGCGCTTCCGAAGCGTTTGTAAACGGACGGGCGATTGTGGATGCGATGAACCGCGCCTTGAACGAACGCCCCAATGATTTGCCCAAAACGCGCTATGACCTGGATATTAAACTTTCGGGTGGGTCTTGGAATGCGGCAGGAAACCAATATACTACTAGTTTATTTGCATACGATTTGTCCAATGGCGACCGTGTGGAAGCCACACGCAATTTGGGCGGGTCCGAAAAGTATGTATTGACGTTCTTCAATAACTACAACGATGTTGCCACCTTGCGCACTTGCACGCCGACTGGCTCCACCGCCGCGGACTTGTGCAAATCGTTTGCGGGTTCCGGCTTTACAGTTAAATAAAGTAGTAGTCTGGTTAATTTTTTATTTTCCCCGGGAGAGTGTTTTATAAGGCTCTCCCGGTTTTTTGCGCGTGGTTTTATCATATAAGAGGTACAACTTTCGGGAATGACGACTTTATGAAAAAAGAGATCATCCTGGGTATAAAGGCCAAAAAGTGGTGCTATTTTTCCTTGTTTTATAACAACAGATCCTGGACTACGACTTTCCAGGATGACGGCAACTACAAAAGACGAAGAAAAGACTTTCCGCCATGGGTTTTTTTAATGACAACAACAAGCAAAAGCAAAAAGCAAACGTCATCCCCGAGAGTTTTGGCGGCCCGCAGGGTTCGGAAATCTGTTGTTTGTCTTTGTCGTTTATTGATTGGCCGTTAACGGGTCTAAAAGACCCGTATAAAAGAGTTTTTTTGTCTAGGCCCAAAAAAGGCTTGACTCGTTTTTTTTTTTTGATACAGTACCATTACGGTCCGGGGAGGGTTATATAAAAACTCCTACAGTCGCCCAAACCGGGCCGTACACAAGAGAAAGTGAAAAAGGAGAAGAAAAATGATTAAGAATAATAACAAAGGTTTCACGCTCATTGAGTTATTAGTGGTCGTGTTAATCTTGGGCATTTTAGCCGCAATGGCAATGCCGCAGTACTTCAAAGCGGTGGAACGCTCCCGTATGACGGAAGCCGTAACGCTGCTTTCTAACATTGCTTCTGCACAACAACGCAAATACTTGCAGATTAATGCATATGCCAAGGATTATCGTGGCTTGGACGTTGCTCCTGCGGGTGCTTCGGGTGCCGTTTTTTATACCAAAGGCGATGTTGCTAAGGGTACGAAGGGTAATGGCTTTGGTGTAACCTTGTCCACAACAAATGCGTATAAAACGGGTTTTGCGACTGCCACCCGTGAAGCCAATGGTAAATCCAATGATGCTGGTTTGAACTATCAGTATAATTTGGTTCGCTATTATGCAAGTGATTTAACTACTTGCAACGGAAGCAATAAGAACGGACAAGCGCTTTGCGCTGATTTCTGCGGTATTGATACACCGGTGGCTTCTTGTTGCAGCAACGGTGATAATAAAGCCTGTGCCGCTCCGTCAGATGGTAATTAATCCATAATTGATTCCATTGTAAAAACCCCGCCTAGTGCGGGGTTTTTTAATGGGGGAAAATACATAAGTTTATTTTGTATTGTCATTCCAGGGCCCGCATACAAGCGGGAACCTGGAATCCAGAAATAAAATAAGGAGTTTTTCTAATAAACAGACTGGATCCCGGGTCCACGCCCGGGATGACAATTAGAAAGAGTGTTATCCCAAAGGGGAGCAGGCGGCCCGCCAGGACCCGGCGCGGAGCGTTCCAGAATCTAAGCCTTGTTTTATAACAACAGATCCTGGACTACAACTTTCCAGGATGACGGCAACGCTGAACAACAGATCCTGGACTACAACTTTTCAGGATGACGGCAACGGCGAACAACAGATTTCCGAGCCCTGCGGGCGGCCACTCTTTCGGGAATGACGACAAAGACAAGGAATAAACACGAGACTTTCCAACAAGGGCTTTTAAAAATGCAACAACAATCAAAAAACAAACGTCATCCCCGAACATTTTGGCTATTCATAGGGCGCGGGGCTTTGCCGTTGTAATAATAGCCGAGGCCCCCGGTTTATTCAACACAGGGGCCTCAATCAGCCGATTTCTCCATAATTACTCTCTTATCCCACGATAATCCAACAGTTCAAAGTTTTGCGGTGCCGCACCGAACCTGCCGAAGGTTGCCCCGCCCCATACCTTTGGCTGACTCCAACAACCCTCGGGTTGTCGGTCCAAAGTTTGTGCAGCGGTCTTTGCACACCAAACGTACCTGTTCCGTGCCGTACAATCCTCAAAGAACTTTTTTTCTGCTTCCGCAGTCCCTTGCCTTGCCACGCTCTTCGCGCCCGCAAGCCAAACAACCGGGAACAGTTATCATCCGTTCGCACCGCCTGACATCATCCGGAAAGGCTGATGCGCCGGGGTAGTTTTCTGCCGGCCCTTACTAGGGATATGAATAGTATAACGGAGTTTCGGCCAAAATCAAGGGGCATTATACTATATAACTAATTTTTAACACCGCCAAACCGTGCGCCCGGGCTTGGTCCGTCGGTAAGGTCTGTCCGTTACCCTGCAAAAGTGTTGCGCCTTGCACTTGGACTAATAGAAAGGAGCCTTTGGCGGAAATAAGCATTTTTTTTCCGTCTAAAAATTCGTGAGCGGGTTTAATAAGCCACAAGGCGTTGTCTAATTCCAGTAGGTATTTACCGCCTTGTGCCCGTTGGCGCGGGATCGTCCACCACTCAATAACCTCACACTCGGTTAAAGCAGGGTAGTGCAAAGGCACGGCGGACAAAAGCGGTACGGAAACACTGTTGCTTTGTGTGGCAGAATTGTCAGCAGTGTAAGTGTTTTCCGGGGTTTGCGCGTCGCGTAAAGCGGGCAAAGGGGAAAGTGGATTTATTTCGGGATAGGTGGTGGCGGGGGTAAAAAGCCGCATAATATAAAACTCATCTAGCCCGAAAAGTTGCGCCATTTGGGCCACATATCCCTTGGAGGGGCGTCTTTTCCCGGTAGCCCACAAGGCGACCGTAGCGGTGGATACTTGCAGGAGCCTTGCTAACTTGGCTTGGGCTCCGCGCAATACACCGCCGTTCCATTTTTCCAGTTGTTTTTCAAACTTGTTTATCATTGGCTCCTCTCTAAAAATGCCTTGGGCCAAATTAGGCCCAAAAAACGCTTGACAAATACTAACAATACTTACTATACTAACATTTATAAACAAGCCCTAACTTGTTTATCTTACGGGCGTACAATCTTGTTTCTATCCTAACAGAAGCAACATACCAAGGGTTTAATCCTCTAAACCCGTGCCGCGCCTGCGGCATAATTGCTTGTGCGCTCTTGCTTGCGTGTTTTCCGCCAGGGAACGCAAGTCTATTGTAGCAAATAAAAAGATGTTTGGGTTAGTAAAGTTAAGATTCCAACGTAGCCGCCCTATGTGAAAAAGGCTTCCGGCCGATTGGCTTAACTTTGCTAACCGCGGTTTCTAAATATGTGTCTATATTTTATTTTCTATTTCGTGGGGGCGGTTGGCATCATCTGCTTTTTGCGCGAACTGGCGGATTTTTTACGCCATTAGCGATTTTTAGGCGGAGCATTAGGGAAATTATCTATAATGTAAAAATGAAATCTGGTTTTTCCCTTAACATTTACGGCCTAATTTTTGCCATTATGCTGGTTATGGCCGCGCTGACGTACCTCCTGCCCGCCGGGCAGTATAACACCGTCCAAAAAGACGGCCGTTCCTATACCGTGGCCGGGTCCTATCATAAGGTGGAGTCCAACCCTCAGGGCCTTGCCGCCGTGCTGACGGCTCCCGCCAAGGCCTTTGGCGATTGCGCCGATATCATCGTGTTTATTTTTATTACCGGGGCGATTTTTACCATTTTGGAACGCACCGGTACGGTAAACGCCGTGATTTTGGGTACAAGTTATTTATTCTCACGCAGAGACGGGCTAAAAAAATTCTTTATTCCCGCCAGTATGATACTGTTTTCCTTGGGCGGAGCGGTGTTTGGTATGGAGGAGGAAACCCTTATCTTCATCCCGCTGTTTATCCCGCTTGCGCTCTCCTTGGGGTATGATACGGCGGTGGGGGTAAGTATCCCCTTTTTAGGCGCGTGGGTGGGGTTTGGCTCGGCGTTTATGAATCCGTTTACAGTCGGTATTTCCCAGGGGATTGCGCAGTTGCCCCTTTATTCCGGTTTGGGCTACCGTGCGGTGGTGTGGGCAATTTGTACGGCGGTTGTTATCGGGTTTGTTACTTGGTACGGGGAAAAAGTCCGCAAAAACCCCACTAAAAGTATCACTTACGAGGCCGATAAGGAAAAACGCAAAAACCTGCATTTAAACGTGCTGGAAAAGCCGACTTTTAAATCCTCGCATATTTGGATTTCGGTAGTTTTTGCCTTGGGTATGGCCACTCTTGTTTATGGAGTGGCGGTGTATCATTGGTATATTATTGAAATTTCCGGCCTGTTTTTAGGTGTGGGCTTGGTGTCGGCTGTGATTGGTCGCTTGTCCTTAAACCAAACGACGGATGCTATTATTGACGGCGCGCGCAGTATGGTCAGCGTGTCTATTATGCTTGCATTGGCGCGTGCGATTGTGGTGATTGCTTCCGACGGGCGCATTTTGGATACCGTATTGCACGCCATTGTGCAGATTATTGGGCAACAGCACCCCTTGGTTGCCGTGGAAGGGATGTTTTGGGCGCATACGTTTATCAACTTTTTTGTGGCGTCCGGCTCCGGCCAAGCCGTGCTGACAATGCCTGTGATGATTCCTCTGTCCGATTTGTTGGGTATCAGCCCGCAACTGTCCATTTTGGCGTACCAGTTTGGCGAAGGCTGGACGAACGCCATTATCCCTACCGCCCCTGTTACAATGGCGGCTATCGGTATGGCGGGGATTCCCTGGCTTAAATGGGCACGGTGGAATTTGGGCCTGCAAATTGTCTTGGCTGTGCTCTCTATGCTGCTCTTAATCCCGCCTTATTTACTGCATTGGTAGCCTGTTTCGGTTTGTTTAAAGGCCCCTTTCGCAGGGGCCTTTTTTACGTCCTTTTTATGAATTTATCCGCTAAAATTGATTTGGAAAACTGTATTTTTGCACGGGCCTCGCGCTTGTCCGCCCCGGTGGACGGGGTGCGCGGGGGCTTGGCTTCGCCGGCGGGGGACATCTGTTTACAAAAACTAATCAGCGTGTATAACTTCTTTTTTGCCGCAGAAAACGGCGCAGATTTACCGGATGAAAATTCCTTTTTAACGTGGCAGGAATTTGTAAAAGAACGGCATTTTTTGCCCTTTTTATGCCCCAAAGGCGTGCCTTTTTATGCGTGCGATTTTAAGGCAAATCTCTTTTGCTGGGAAAATAAATTTGACAAATAAAAAATACTTTGCTATAATATAAATATAATTACAAAGCGCAAAAAGCGGTTTGTAATTTTTTTATCTCCGGGCGCACCGCCCATCCTTTCCTTTTACTTTCCGAATATGCCAAACGGGACTTTTTATTAGCCCGTAATTCTTATTTGGAGTTTTTTATATGCCTGCTAAAAAACCGCTCTCCTATCAGCCGGAGTATTGCGAGCGTCTGCTCGCTTTTTTTAATGTGGCTCCGTTTACCGTTACCGAGGTGCAAAAGCGCGACGGCAGTATCAGCCTGGTGGAAACCGCCGCCGAATTGCCCACCTTTGCCGCTTTTGCCAAAATGTTGGGTACTACCTGTGCTGTCCTATCCTCTTGGGAAAAAAAGCACCCCGCCTTCCGTCTGGCCGTCCAAAAAGCGCGCGACTTGCAAGGCAATATCCTTATCCAAAACAGTCTGCGTGGCAATTATTCCTCGTCCTTTGCCGTATTTACCGCCAAAAATTTATTAGGGTGGAAAGACGGAAAAGAGGATATCCCGCATACGGATATTGTTGTGCGTTGGGAGGAAAACAAATGAATAAATCCGCTGTGGTTATTCCCTATTCCCCGCGCCCGGTCCAGGCGCAAATTCACCCACAGTTGGAAAGCCACCGCTTTTGCGTCTTGGTTACGCACCGCCAACTGGGTAAAACAGTTTGCGCCGTCAATCATTTGCTTAAAAAAGCATTGCAAAATCCGCTTCCTCACGCACGGTATTTTTATATAGCCCCTTTTTTAAAGCAGGCCAAAATGATTGCTTGGGATTATGTCAAACGCTATACCGCGCCTTTGCCGGACGTTACCACAAACGAAAGCGAACTGAATGTTCGTTTGCCTAACGGCGCGCGGATTTGGGTGTGCGGGGCCGATAACCCCGATGCTTTGCGCGGTACTTATGCCGACGGTGTAGTGCTGGACGAATACGCGCAAATTAAGCCGGATGTGTTTACGGAAATTATCCGCCCGATGCTTTTGTCGCGGGAGGGGTGGGCCGTTTTTATGGGGACCCCTAAGGGGCAGAACGCCTTTTTTGAATTGTTTAACCGGGCGCAAAAATCTGCCTTGGCGGAACCTGCTGTGTGGTGGACGGGGGTTTTCCGTGCGGACGAATCGGGTGTCATTTCTCCCGCGGAACTTGCACGCTTGAAAGATGAAACGCCGGATACTATTTTCCGCCAGGAATATTTGTGTGATTTTACCGCAAGTGCTGAAAATGTGTTAATTCCCATAGATGCGGTTTTGTCCGCCTGTTCCCGCGCATACAGCCCGGCGGAGGTGCGATTTGCCCCTAAAATTATGGGCATAGACCCTGCCCGCTTTGGTGATGACAGAAGCGTTATTTTCTGCCGCCAGGGCTTACAGGCCTTTGCGCCTTTGGTATTCCGGCGGCTTGACAATATGACGTTGGCCGACAGAGCCGCTCGGCAGATAAATATCTTCCGTCCGGACGGTGTGTTTGTGGATGCCGGGTGCGGCGGGGGAGTTATTGACCGCTTGCGCCAACTGGGCTTTTGCGTAACAGAGGTTCCTTTCGGCGGGGCTTCTTTCTACCCGGAGCAATATGCCAACAAGAGGGCGGAAATGTGGGGCGAAATGCGGGACTGGTTAAAAGCCGGGGGAGCCTTGCCGCCGTTGCCGGAATTGAAGGCCGATTTGTGCCAAGTGTGTTATGATTATGACGCGGCGGGGCGGATGCGTTTGGAACCCAAGGAAAAATTAAAAGAACGCTGCGGACAAAGCCCGGATTTGGCTGATGCGCTAGCCCTTACTTTTGCCGCGCCCGTCCGCCCGCGACATATTGGCACAAAGGAATTTGCCGGCTGTGAGTACGACGTGATATAAGATTAAAAAAATATTTCTTGACAAAATGTTATTTTTATGATATAATAAAAAAATAGAAGTTACGAAGTATTCCTCTTATTTCCACAATAATTTTTGTAAAGCATTAAAAAGCGTTTTTTGCGCGTTTTGCAGGTTTTTTGACATAAAAAAACCCGCTCGTTAAAGCGGGCAAAAAAACGGCAGATTTTTTATACCGGGTTTCCTACCAGGCCCAAGGCCAACAATCCCAGTAAAATAACCGTCAGAAAAATAGAAATCCAAGTAGCGGATTTTTTGCTTTTCTTTGGAAAAATTTTGCGCGTGATAATATAAAAACCCGGAAACGCAAGTAAAACCACAAATACAAAAATTGTAATTAATCCCATCATAGTCGCACCTCTTTTGTTATTCTAATAAATTTTTACCGTTTGCGCACGCCCGTGCGCTCCCAAAAACGGGTTATATTCCCACCTATGAAAAATAATATCCAACCGAAAACCGATTATTTACGCCTTTACGGCGAACTGAAAAACGAGCGTGTTTCCTGGCTGTCCGCTTGGAAAGACCTCTGCGCTTATTTAGCGCCTACGCGGGGCTTTTTTGACGGGCAAACACCCAACAGAGGCCGCCGTTTGGACCACAAAACCTTGCTGGACAGCGATCCTTGTCTGGCGGTGGAAATTCTTTCCGCCGGTATGATGAGCGGGCTGACCAGTCCGGCAAGAAGTTGGTTTGATTTAGGGCTAACTCCGCGTGAACTGGAAAAATGCCCCGGTGTGCGCGAGTGGCTGGGCGAAATAAAAAGATGCTTAGAGGAAGCCTTTTCCGCCAGTAACGTATATAGCACACTTCATACCTTTTACCAAGAAATTGCTGTTTTTGGCACAGCGGCTTTTTTGTTGGAGGAGGACCCGCAAAAAGGAATTAGATGCCGCCCCTTTACCATAGGAGAGTACAGCCTGGGTACCGACGCTTTGGGGCGCGTAAACCGCTTTGGAAGGGAGTTTTTCTTAACGGCCCCGCAAATGCAAGAATCCTTTGGCCTAAAAAATCTGCCGCCCGCTATCCGTCAGGAAGCCGCCCAAAACCGTCCGGCCCGCTATCATAAAATTCTTCATCTTATTTTCCCCAATCCGGAATTTTCCAAAGAGTGTTTGGATAACCGCCATATGGCCTATTCGTCCGTATATTTGACAGAAACCGGCCATTTGCTGCGCCAAAGCGGCTACCGGGAGTTCCCGGTAATTGCTGCCCGTTGGGAGGTAAAACAATCGGCAGATGCGTATGGGCGCGGCCCGGGGTGGAAGTGCTTGGGTGATGTGAAGATGCTTCAAAAAATGCAAAAGGCTAAATTAGTGGCATTGGATAAAAATACAAATCCGCCGGTAATGGTGTCTGCTAATGTGCAGGGAGAAGTAAATTTACTGCCCGGTGGTATTACCCGTTACAACGGTACGACGGATGCGGCAGTAAAGCCCGCCTATCAGGTGCAGGCCGATTTGTCCTCCTTGGAAAATGCCATTTCGTCGGTGAGAAGTACAATTCGTTCGCAATTTTTTGCAGATGTATTTTTAATGCTTTCCGCCCAAAATTATTCCAATATGACAGCCGCCGAGGTAGCCGAACGCCACCAGGAAAAAATGTTAATTTTAGGTCCTGTTTTGGAACGCTTAAAAAATGAACTGCTGGACCCGCTCATTGATAGGGCATTTGCCCTGCTTGACCGCCAAGGTTTTTTGCCGCCCGCACCCGAAAGCGTGCAGGGGCTAAAAATGAAAGTAGAGTATGTATCGCTAATTGCGCGTGCGCAAAAGGCCGCAGGGCTTGCCGCCTTGGTACAGGGAATTAATTACGCAGCCACTTTGTCGGCGGCCTGCCCGCAAGTGGCGGAGCGGGTGGATTATAACCGTGCGCTGGAAGAAGGCCTGTCCTCTTTGGGCGTAGCCCCTGCCTTATTAAAAGATTCGGAAAAGTAAAAGCAAAACCGTTTTCGGGCGTGCCTTTATAAGCGAGCGGCCCGCAAACGGAGTAAATACGGCTTCCGGAACCCCGTATTTGCCTATTAAAAAACACATAAGCGTTGGGGCAGGCGTCTAAAATTACCGCACGCTGTCCCAACCGCGGGGGAAAACCGCACCGGCTCCGCGTTTTCCCCCGTTTATCCTGATTCCTATGAACGAAAAACAATTAAAAAAACGCAACGCCTGTGATTTGCAGGCCGTCCTAAAAACCGTACAGGGCCGCCGCGTGCTGTGGCGAATTTTGCAGGCTGCTGCCCTATACCAGCACGGATTTGTGCCGGGGGATGCCTGTGCCACCGCCTTCCATTGCGGGCAAAAAAGTTTGGGCCTTTTTCTGCTGGCGGAAATAGAAGAAGCCGCTCCGTCCACCTATGCACAAATGCGGGGGGAATATTTGTCCGAAGTGAAAGCCGGACAAGAACAAATAAACTGCCAAAGTGAGGAAATAATATGAGTGAAGAAAAAAATGATTTAAACGCCCCGGCCGCTCCGGCCTCCGAGCCGGAAAATCGGGCGGACGCACCCCAAGACCCGCCGCTCTACGAAGGTCTAAAATTACCTGATGGCATATTGTTTGACGAAACGTCATTAGATGCCTTTAAAACATTGTCGCAAGAAATAGGGCTTTCGTTGGAACAGGTGCAAAAATTGGTGGACTTTGAGGGCCATTTTTTGCGCCAAGGTGTGAGTGAGGAAGAAAACCAAAAACAGCAAATCTGGGAAAATTGGGCCAAGCAGACCAAAGAAATGTACGGCCCGGATTTTGAAGATGCCGTATCTCTGGCCGTTCGCGCGGCGGATGCGTTTGGCGGGCCTGAACTGCGCCAGTTGCTGGAAACTACGGGGCTTGGAAACCATCCCGTTATTGTCCGTACCTTTAACGAGATAGGCAAATGTATCAGCGAAGATTCTTTCCCGGGCGGTAAATCTTCCGCCTTGCAGGATAAAACTTTCGCCGAGGCGTTGTACGGAAAAAATAATTAAGGAGAAAAATATGGCAATTATTGCTGATAAGCAGTACAGTTTGATTGATTATGCAAAACAGTTTGACCCCTCCGGCCAGGAATTAGCCATTGCCGAGGTGTTAAGCAAATCTAACGATATTATCGGTGATGCGTTGGTAGTGGAAAGTTCATTAGACAGCGGACACGAATATGCGGTTAGAACCGGTATCCCGGAAGGTACTTGGCGCCGCGCTTACCAAGGCATTGAACCCGCCAAAGCAACTACCAAAGTAGTGGTGGAATCGTACGGCACTTTGTCTGCCTATTCTGTGGTGGATAAACTGGTGGCTGAGAAAGGGGGAAATGTAGAAGGTGTACGCACCGGGCAGTCCCGCGCGATTATTGCCGGGATGTCCAACACGATGGCCGCTAATTTGATTTACGGCAATGCCGGAAAGAACCCGGAACGCTTTACGGGTTTAGCCGCGCGCTATTGCGAACTTTCCGGGGCGGAAAGTTCCCGCAATGTGATTAATGCCGGCGGTCAAAAGGAAGGTAAAAATTCTTCTATTTATTTAGTGGTCTGGGATACGGACAAGATTTTTACCTTCTTCCCCAAGGGCTCCAAAGCAGGCATCCAGCGCTTGGACCACGGGCTGGTCAACCATATTGACGCAAGCGGCAACGAATACCCTGCTTACAAGGAATATTTTGAGTGGAAGTTGGGCCTTGCGGTGCAGGACTGGCGCTTTGCGGGCCGTATTTGTAATATTGATGTTGAAAATGTGCCTGCGGACCTGATTGACCAAATGTGCGAATTGGAAGAGCGCATTCAGAGCCTTTCTGTGGGCAAGCCCGTTTGGTATATGAACCGTACGGTAAAAGCGGCCTTGCGTAAATTAACCAGTAACCGTACCAATGTTCAATATACGCCGGACCAGGTAACGGCACGCCCGCTGATGACGTTTAACGAAATTCCGGTACATATCTGCGACGCTATCACAGATACCGAAACCTTGGTGAAATAGGAGGCATATATGTTATTAGACCAAAGTGTTATTTTTTCGGATAGACAAGTGTTGACGGCTACGGCAGCGTCCTCTTATACCTTGGATTTAGCGGCCGCCGGCAATGCAGTACAAGGGGCTTTGTATGTAGTGGCCCGCTTGGACGAAAGTTTAAAAGGGGCCACCAAACTGACGGTTGCCCTGCAAACAGCGGATACGGCTGACTTTTCCAATGCCAAAGAATTGGTAAGCGTGGCCTTTGGCGCGGAGCATTTGGCGGACGCGGGCGAATTGTTTAGCGTGCCGTTTCCGTTGGGAGCCAAGCGTTATGTGCGTGCCTATTATACTGTGGCGGGTGCTCCGTCTGCGGGAAAAGTGTCCTGCTTTGTTACAGATGCGGTAGATATGAAATAACGGCGTATATGACCCGGGCTGTACTTTTATCGGCCCGGGTTTGCTGGGAAATTCGGATTTTTTATAGAAATTTTTTAAATGTTCTTTTGTGAAACGGTAATGCTTTTTGAACGCGCGCTCCACTTCCCTCTAATAATAAGAACACATTTATTGTAGCCCGGTACATAGCGCGGCGGCCTGCCAGGGGTTCCCCGGAGTTTTTGGACCTGCTGTTTGGGGCGGTTCGTTGCTTGCAACGCTTTGGTAAGATTGTCCGCTAGGGTGTATTTTTTAGATTGCCTAATATTTTATGAATCACTTTTTGGGGTGTTTTTATAAAAGCCATAAGCAAAAATACCTTTTAGGGGGTATCCCTATGCCACAATGTGCAAAAACGCTTAAAATAGGCTCTGTTTTGCTCAAAATAGGGGTTTTTAAAGCCAAAAACCTTGCCCAATTCTTTAAAAACAGGAAAATTTTATTGTTTGCCGGAACTTGTAAAAACTTTTAAATTATTTGTTCGCTATCTTATCGGTTCCCTCCTATTATTTTCCCGTATTCTCTTATTAGCAGAACGACTGCCGGCTTTTGCTCCTAGGCTACCAATCTTTTCTCTGCCACGGCGCATAGAAGGGATTATTGATGTTAAAAAATAAGCACACCTCTGTCAATTATCTGGTTTGTGGATAAAATATAATTATAAAATATTATCAAAAATACTCCTTTGCGCCAAACATCTGCACCAAAAACGATATAAAATTTTTAATCTAAATTTTGCTAAATATTGTTTTATAAAATTTAATATAAAAATATAAATACTTAAAATATAAGCATTTTTAAAATTATATGTAATTTTATAAATATATATTACATCAAAAATATCCAAATATTAGATATTTTTTATTTTAAAACTGTACTTGAAAATAAAATACATTATTATTTAAGTAAAAGTAAATTTACATATTAATTAATGTTTCTGTTACTCATCAGCCTGATGTCTATTTTTTGCAAAAATAGGTCTGATTTAGTTTTTTAAAAATAGTATTAAAATAAAAAATACTTAAAATATAATAAAAAACAAAATAGGAGTTAAAAATGATATCAAAAATTACCATTTGTAATTTGGCCTTGGCCCAGTTGGGGCAGGCTCCGATATCCTCTTTAACGCAAGAGGACGAAAAGGCGCGCCGCTTAAATTTATTCTATGAGCCGGTGCGTGATGAAGTTTTGCGAACCCATAATTGGGGCTTTGCCACAGCGGAGGAGCCTCTTGCCTTGGTGGAAAAGCAGGAAAACCGCTTTTTATATAAATATCCGCAGGAAGCCCTGTTTATCCGCCGGGTGTACCGCCCGCAGCATAAAAATACTCCGTTTCGGGAACTTTTCCACTCCAAATACCGTATTCGTGTGTTGGAATCTGCCTGCCCGCAGGCGTGGGCCGAATATACCCGCCGCGCAGAGGACGAAAACCAGTTTGATGCTTCTTTTGTAAAATCCTTTTCGTTGGCGTTGGCGGCGGATTTGGCGGTATCTCTTACCGGGGATAATGCTTTGGCGGCGCAAATATTGCAAAAATATACGTTAAGTTTGGATGAGGCCCGCCGCAGCAATATGACTGAAAATTTCGCCCAAAGCGGGCAGACGGATGCATTTACGGAGGTGCGCTAATGGGCGTGCATTGTTTGCAGGCTTCTTTTTCCGGCGGAGAGGTCAGCCCCTCCGTGCAGGCGCGTATAGACAGCCCGGCCTATTCTTCCTGGCTCAAAACGGCCCGTAATTTTTTTGTTCATCCGCAGGGCGGGGCGTCTAACCGCACGGGCACTGTATTTATGGGACAGGCCAAATACGCGGATAAACCTTGCCGCGTAATTCCCTTTGTGTTGGGGGAAAATGAATCTTATGTATTGGAATTGGGGGAAAAATACCTGCGTATTTACACCCCCGGAGGGCAACTTTTAACCGCAGACGGTACTCCGTACGAACTTGCTACGCCTTATTTAGCAGGCGAGGTTGCGCAGGTAAACTATGCCCAGTATGACCAAACGCTTTTTTTGGTCCACTCCAATTATCCGCCCAAACAACTGACCCGCTTAACGGACGGGACCTTTGAATTGAAAGAAGTTCCTCTTAAATACGGGCCGTTTATGCTGTCCAATACAGACGAGTCAAAAAAACTCCGCCTGATTCCATATAACGAAGCCGCTTCGTCGGACGGTGTCAAAGCAACGCTTACTTTTCAGCCTATTATTTATCCCAATTTGGCGGTGCTGGGGTATTTTAATAATGTGTGGTTTTATTCTGGTAAAGATTACGGGCTTGATATTGCGGCGTTGGTGGAGGCTTTTAACCGGGAGTTTGGGGCGCAGGGCTTTTGCGCCGTCAATTTGGGCGGTATTATAAAAATAGAATCGCCCCAAGCCAACGGCGGCGATTGTAACGGAATACAACTGGCGTTGGAATACCGCAACAGTTTCACTCGCCCGGCGGTGCTGACGGTGGCGCAAGCCTTGTCCGGCGGAGCCAATAAGGGGGAATTAATACCGTCAGGAGAAAATAAATTTTTACTGGAAAGTGATTTTGACTTTTTCCAACCCGGACACACAGGCGGAAAATTCGCGCTGACGCACGCGGTGGAAAGCCAGTATTTAACAGGTACTTTGGGGTATCAAAGCGTTTCCAAAACGCTAAAAAGTGGTGGCAGTTGGCAACTGCGCACCAGTGGTGTATGGACCGGGCAACTGGTGCTTGAAAAATCTGCTGATGGAGGTAAAACCTGGAAGAAGGTAAAATATTTTTCCCGTGCGGACGGAGAGGAAAATTTTAATGCACTCGGGCATTTGGAAGATACCGCCGATATGTACTACTTGCGGGTCAGTTCTAACACACTCAACGGAGAGGCTGGTTTTGAATTGCAGGCTGATGCTTTTATTCAAGAGGGCATAGTAACGGTGGAAGGGTATCTTAATGCCCGGCAGGCAGTAGTCCGGACGGAACGGCAGGTGGCTTTTCCCGATTGGACGGACGATTGGGCCGAAGGTTCGTTCAGCCCTCTTTCGGGTTATCCCGCGTGTGTGTTCTTTTATCAGGACCGTTTGGGTTTAGCCGGAACCAGGCGGGAAGCGCAGACGGTTTGGTTTTCCAAAACGGGTGCACATTGTGATTTTGGGCACTCCCGGGATAACTTGGCTGCCAATGATGCTATCAGCGTGAACTTATCGGGCAAAAAATTAAATGCCATACACGGCGCGGCGGTGTGCGGGAGGCTAATGCTTTTTACCGCAGGGAGTGAGTGGACTTTATCTTCCTCCGGCGCGCTTACGCCTACCAATATTCAAGTTGCCCAGCAGGGGGAACGCGGGGCGAGCCGAACGGCCCCGATTTTGGTAGGAAATAGGGCGTTATTTGTGCAGGCGCGCGGCGGATGCGTACGGGATTTGTTTTATGATTACAACACAGCCGCATATATCGGCAACGATTTAACGCTGCTTGCCAAGCACTTGTTTTTTAACCGAGAGGTCGCCGAACTGTGTTACCAGCAAGAGCCGGATAATTTGGTTTGGTGCGTGCTGGATGACGGCACGGCACTGACCTTAACTTATCTGCCGGAGCAAAATTTGTGCGCGTGGACCCGCCACGATACGCAGGGGCTTTTTAAAAGCGTGTGCTGTGTGCCTAACCGCGGGTATGACGAGGTATGGTTTGTCGTCGCGCGCCAAAACGGTTATTTTGTAGAGCGGTTAGCCCGCAGGTTGGCCAGCAAGGAGCCCCAGGACCAAGTGTTTTTGGATGCGTCCGTTTCGCTCAAAAGTGAAACACCGTTTACGCGCTTGGGCGGTTTATCCCATTTGGAAGGGCTTTGCGTGGGGGTTTTGGCTGACGGCAATGTATTATCCCCGCAGGTTGTTAAAAACGGAGAAATTACATTACCCCGCGCGGTTACCTGCGCGCACGCCGGGTTACTTTTTACGGCGGAATTGGCTACCTTGCCGCCTGCCTTGGCATATGCTGACGGTACGGCGGCGGATAGAAAAAAGCGTTTTAGCGGAGTGAGCGTTAAACTGTTGGATAGCCGTGGCGGGCAAATCGGCACGGACGAAACACACCTGACGGAACTTCTCCAACGCACAGACGAGCCTTTTAATGCGCCAATCGCGCTAAAAACGGGGGATTATGTGATGAGCCTTTCCGGCTCGCACACGCTTTCGCCGTCGGTTATTTTCCGCCAGACGGACCCCTTGCCGGTTACGCTTCTGTCGCTCATTACGCGCTAATAATGAAAAGGGGGCTTTTGCCCTTAAAGCAAAAGCCCCGTTCAAAAGCGCTTGGTTTTATTTGGTTAAGCGGAAACTTTTTACTATACTTTTGGCAAGTAACTGGTTTGTATCGTTATCCGTCTGGTCCACCATTCCGGCTATTACATAATAGACTTGGTGGTTCTCCGCCGGCACGACGCTAAGCCAAAACGGCAAGGCATTGCCTTGGTTGGAATAGGCAGTACCCGAAACCAGCAACGCTTCCCGCCCGTTAATTACAGTCTTTTCCGAGGAGTGAATTTCCAGTTGGCGGCGGCGCAGAAGGTCCCCCTGTACCTCGTCAAAATCATCAAACGGATTCTCGTCCACATCTCTTTGGCGTACGATACCCGCATAGGTAACCGACTGAAAGGTTTTCCCGGCGGCATCTTTTTTAAAAGCATTGGTATCAATGCCTACGGTCAAATCAATTTCGCCAAAGTGCATCCAGTCGGAAAACGTCATCCCGTCATATACGGTCAGTTCCGTGCCATATTCGGGCGAATTAAAAGCCTTTTCGCCATACACGGGTTCTGGCGTTTGCGCGGCGGCAATAATGGGATTAAACGGTTTGATGATTTTTTTCACACCGTAGTAGGCGGACAAAGCCGTAACCGTGCCCAAAAGTACCGTAGCCACACCCGCCAAAATAAGCGGCCATTTGTTGCTGCTTTTCTTTAAAATCATCCAAATAATTTTAAAGAGTAGGAAGAACACCGCATACACGGCCGTAATTCCCAGTAAAAACAAAATAACCAATATTGTCATATATTGCTCCTTTGATAAGTTTTTTACAGTATATCTTTTTATGAGAAAAAATAACATTATTTTTCGTTCTTTTTTGCCGCAGGATGCGGCGGCGTTAGCATATACCTTGCGCGCGGAGGACCGGCGAGAACTGGCCGCGTCCCACCCGGGGCAGGAGCCGGCCTCTTTAATAGCCGCCTTTGCGCGGGCTTCTCGGTGCGCGTTTAGCCTTTTGTATTGCGGAAAAGTAGCGGCGGTATGCGGGGTTGTTGCCCCTTGTTTGATGGGTGGCCGGGCGCAGGTGTGGCTTTTAACCGGGGAAGATGTAGAAAAAATCCCAAAGACTTTTTTTCGCATAATGCGCGGGCTTGTGCGGTATTTTTTAGAGATCTATCCCGAACTGTTTGTATTTACTGATAGCCGCTACAAACGGGCCTTGCGCTTTGCCAAACACTTGGGGGCTAGTTCCGCAGGGAGTCTGTCCGTAGGAAAAAATATTTCTTTTTTAGAGTTTATTTTTAGGAGGAATAACAATGGGAGGAGTCATTAAACAGGCGGGGTCTGTTGTATCGTCCGCCGTATCCGTTTTCGGAAACCGTAAGGCCGAAAAGGATTATTATAAAGCCTTGGCACGAGATGCCAACAGGCAGGCGGAATATGTGGCCGCCGCCGGAAAGCGGCAAGCGGAGTATTTATTTAAATCGGCCGCCGAGCGAAGCCGGGAACAGTACGAAAATTACCGCCAAACATTAGGGAACCAACAGGCGGCCTTGGCTTTTTCGGGGTTAAATACCTCATCTGCCACCGTACAAACTTTACTTAAAAACAGCCGCTTAAATGCGTTAATGGATGAACAAATATTAAATACGTCGCTGACGGATTCTTTGCGAGAAAATGAAATAGAAACCAACGAAAAAATCCGCAGTTTAACCGAAACGGCCAACCAGTACAAGCGCGCCGCCAAACGCTCTGGCGCGTGGTGGAAGTGGAGCAACCAGTTGCTCTCTATTTTTAATTAGGAGTTTTTATATTATGCCAACTATTCCCATTTACACACGCGGGGAACACTATACCGCGCCGCGTGTTTCCAAAAACGCCCCGGCGCCTGTCCGCTTGAAAGAATCTTATCAAAACACCTTGCAATCGGCGGGCGAATTGGGGCAAGCGGCAGTTCGTTTATTGCCCGCCAAACAAGAGGAGAAAATGGAAAATTCGGGTGAAATTAAAACCCGCCAAGCCCTGCTTGCGGCGGCCTCCAACGGGGTGCAAGCCCTGGATAAAGCAGCCGGTCAAGTGCAAGGCGCCAACTCTCCCGCGGCGGCGGATTGGGTAATGTTGCGTGCTTCCGCACTCTTTGGGGAAAACCGGGCGAAATGCCAGCAGATAGATGAAACCCTCGCGCAAGAAAAAAATATTGTGGCAGAGGTCGCTTCGTCGGCTTTGTCGGCCAATGCCTTGGACTTGTATTTAAATGAACAACTGCCGGGGTATGAAAGCCGTCTGATAGCCGCCGGAATTTCTGCCAAAAATGCCAAACAGGAAAGCGGACAAGTGCGCCGTTTAGCTGCACAAGGATGTATTAAAAGGGCCGTTTCTGCCCAAAATTATCAAATGGCGCAGGCCGTATATCAAAAATTTTCCGGGTACTTTTCATTGGCAGAAAAAGAAAACCTTACCGGCCTTATTGGGGCGGCGCAGGCAGGCGGAAAAGCGCAAATATACTGGGATAAATCGCTTGCGGAAACGGACGGCTCCGCGGAAGCGCGTTTAAAATGGGTTCAGGCGCAAACCGCAGATAAGGCGGTTTTGGAACATCTCTCCGCCTTGGGCGCACAGGCCAAACGGGAGGAATTTTCCAAACAGGCACAGGAATATACCCGCTTGGCTTCGGCGTTGTCTGCGGAGGATGCCCGCCAGAGGTTGGCCTTGTCCTCCCTTGATGCGGTCGGGGTAACGGCCCGAGCGGTTTCCCGGTTTGGCGCGCCTGCTCCGCACACTTCGGCAGAAACGTTTAACCGCTTATATTTTGGCGGTACGGAAAAGGATAATCAGCGGGCTTTTGAAAAGGGGGAAATATCGGCGCAGGAATTTTTGGTTTTGTCTGCGGCCCGCTCCTTCCGCCAAGCCGGAGAGGAAGATAAAACAGGCATATTTTTATGCGCCGGGATAGATGCCTGGGCGCAAAAAAAAGGCCTTTCATCTGCCGCACAGAACGAAATAAAGCGCGCGGTGCTGTGTTCGTCCGCAGATCCGCAGGAACGCTTAAACGCTTTAAAACAAATCAAAACATATTTAGATTTATAGGAGAAAAATATGACCATTTCTACCCAAGTTACCAAACGCATTTATACCGGAAACGGCGAAAATACCAAATGGGATGTAGATTTCCCGCTTTTGTCGGCAGACCATTTGCAAGTGTTTTTAACCTCGCCCCAAGGGGTGCAAACCCGCCTGACGGAGCATTTCCGCTTAGACCTAAACACCCATACGTTTATTTACCCGACGGAAGAAAGCGGTCTTATGCCCTTGCCTGCGGGCTGGACTATTACACTTTTGCGCCATACACCGCCTACGCAACAAGTAAATTTGCTTCACCAAGGGGAATTAGATGCGGAAGTGTTAGAACAAGCCTACGATAAACTCACCCTGCTTGTACAGGAGTTGGGGGAAGAAACAGCGCGCAGTATAAAATATCCTGCCTCGGTGGATATTCCCTCCCCGCACGCCGACGATTTACTCACCCGTGTACTAACGGCGGCGGACGGAGCGCAAACGGCGGCTAGTCAGGCGGAACAGTCCGCTAAGGCGGCCCTACTAAATTCCCGGCAGGCGCAAACTTTGGCCGCCCAGGCGGTGGCGGATATTTCCGCACGGAAACAACAAGCAGAGGAGTCGCTTTCTGCTACCCAGCAAAATCTATCTGCCGCATTAACCAAGCAAGGGGAAAATATTACCGCGTCCGCACAGACCGCAGCCGAGTTGGCTGCTTCCTATGCCGCCCAGGCAAAGGCATATGCTTTGCGCACCTTGGGTAAAAGTTTGGGGGAGGTGTATTGGAGCCAAAGCAAAACGGCGGCGGATAACCCCGGGGCTTTGCCGCTGTGGACGGGGGAATATATTGCCAACGCGGGCACTTTATATCCTGATTTTTATGCGTGGGTAAAAAGCCACCCCGAATTGTGCAAAACCAAAGCCCAATACGACGAAGCCCTGTCCGCTTACGGCGAGTGCCCCTATTATGTGGCGGACGAGGTGGCAGGCTCTCTGCGCTTGCCGAAACTCGTAAATTACATTAAAAGCGCGGACGAAACGAACGGCATCACCCAACGCAAAGCGGGGCTTCCCACCGTTAAGGCCATTAGCAATACTGCCGCGGGAAATATTCCGGATTTCACCTCTTTACCACACTATGCCAAACCAGTTCAAAATACCAACAGTTATGCGTTAATGACAGGTGGTTCTGTTACCAGCGCGACAAGTTTGGTGTATGTGGAAAATGATGCTTCTTTGAACAGTTCCATTTATGGCGCAAGCGAGACCGTAACGCCTGCCCATACCACGCTTTACCCGTGGGTCTGCGCGTATTATTTAAATGCCGAATCGGCCGATACCTTGCAAATGCAGGAGCAGGCCACCGGGCTTACGCGCGCCGTGCGTGAGGTGGTTTTGTCCGAAAATTCTACCGCCAGCGAACACGTGAAACGCCAGGCGCGTCAGTTGGAAAATTTAGCCGCCGCGCGCAGGAGTGAATAATGAGCAAAGTCAAAGATTGGTTATATGCGGGGGGAGTGGTATTCGCCATAGGGTTTTGGTTTTTTACGCTCTATGGGTTGCCTCCGCGCGTAGATAATTTGGAAAAGAAAGTATCCGCGCACGAGGAACGCTTGGCACGTTCGGATGTGAAACTGGATATGATTGCGGATGATGTAAAAAGCATTAAGGTTATTTTGCTTAATGCGGCAAAAAACTAAAAAGGAGAAATAAAAAAATGACACAACTTATTAATTGGTGTACCCAACATTGGCAAGATGTATTGGCTATTATCGGCGGCGTAGTCAGCGTGGCAACGATTATCGTTAAACTTACTCCCACGCAAAAGGATGATGCGGTGCTGGGCAAGATTATTGCCGTTTTGTCTGCCTTGTCGCTCGTCAATGCGGACGGCTCTTTTGCAGGAGCCAAAAAATGATGTACGCCTTAATCGGCGGACTGATGGCTATGGCGGTGGGGATACTGTGCGTATTAGCCGCCGCTGTGGGCCGAGCCAAAGAGCGCTTGCGCACGGCACAACAGGAGCAAAAAGAAAATGAAAAAATGGATAAAATCTTGGCGCAGGTGGATGCTGTGCCTGATGAGCATTTGCTTGGTGTCTTGCGCGGGGAGCGCAAATATCCGCGCAAGCGCACCCGTTTGCCGCGTGCGTTTTGACGTGCAAGACAAGGGGCTTGCGCATTTAAGTCCGCATAACTTGCGGGCTATCCTCGCCTTCGAAACTGCCTGTACGCTGCGCGCGGCAGATTTACCGCGCTCAAATGACTAGTGGAGCCACACTGTTTCCGTACGGTCGCGCTCTTATGAAACATACCCTAGCGGGCCGCGCCTTAGCAGGCGGCAGATTTACCGCGCTCAAATGATTAGTGTAGCCACACTACGGGAGCAATGTTGCTCTTTGACGAAACAGACTTGCAGGCGGCAAATCTATGCCCTAGGCAATGATTAATGGAGCAACCTCATTTTTGCCAAAAGAGAGGGCCTTTTTTCTGCTTGTCATTCCCGAGTGTTGTAGTCGGGAATCTGTTGTTTGTAAAAAAGGTTACATTTGTACAAAACAAAACCCCCGGGGGCAGTAAAAGCCTCCGGGGAGTTTTTTAGCAAAAAGCCAAATTAGAATTTGCCGTTTACCGGGTTGCCGTTTGTAATAGCATTGCAATATTGCCCGGCTTTGGTGTTGTCGCCTAATTGGGTGGGCTTTTCGGCACTGTCGCTGGCCGCACCGCAATAGCGGTAGGTTTGGATGACGCTTCCGTTATCCACCATTACCGTTTTTAATTGGTAAACGTCTTTGGACGTGCTACGGGTGGCGTTAATGACAAATTTTGTAGTATCAGCCAATGGCATCATTGTAATTTTATAGTTTTTTCCACCGTAATCGGAGCCGTTCTGCGGAATTTCCACGTCCAACACCGCAAAGTTGTTGGCACTCGGCCAGGCATCCTTTTGGAAGCGGTAGCGTTCCACCGCATCGCGCGTGGCACTCATCAGTGTGAGGGCTTCGGCGGCGCGGGATTTTTCCACAGCCGTGGTGTATTGGGGCAGTGCAATGGCGGACAATACGCCGATAATCAGCACTACTACCAACAGTTCAATAAGCGTAAAACCAGAGTTGTTACCAGTCATTTTCTATCTCCCTAAATTAAAATAAAAAAGCACTTACACCATAGTATAGCAAAAAACGCCCGGATTGCAATATGCAAGAAAAACCGCCGGAGAGTAAAAAACCGGCGGATAAATATTAGCCCAGGGCGGCCAGTTTGGTAAACAGGTCCTTTTGCTCCTTGCTCAGCGTGCGCGGCACGTCAATCGTCAGGGTTACATATAGGCTTCCCTTGGCGCTTAATCCTTTGCCGCTTAATTTCAGTTTCTTGCCGTTGTGTGTTCCGGCTGGAACTTTTACTTTGACGGGGCCGTCTAAGGTTGGCACAAAAATCGTGCCGCCCAAGGCCGCCGTCCACGGCATAATGGTAACAGGAACATAGAGGTCCTCCCCTTCCAAGCGGTACATAGCGTGCGGGCGGATTTTAACCACCAAATATAAGTCGCCGTTGCCGCGTTGGGTCGGGTTGCCCATCCCTTTTAGTTTGATTTTTTTGCCTTCGCTCACGCCTGCGGGGAGTTTGACAGTAACCGTGCGCCCGTTGGGGAGCGTCATCTGCATATTGCCACCGCGGTGGGCATCTTCCAAATTGAGCGCGAGTTCCGCTTCCACATCGCCCTCCGCCTGGCCAGAAGCCGCACTGCGGCCGAAATTCTTGCCAAAGCCGGAGAAACCTCCGCCCATACCGCCAAAAATACTTTGGAAGAAATCGCTGAAATCTCCTCCGCCAAAGGCCTGTGCCCCGCCTGTGCCGCCAAAGCCGGAAAATCCGCCGGTGTTCCCGCCGTAGGAATATTGTTGGTACTGCTGGTACGGATTACTTCCGGCAGACGAGCGCGCGCGGGAAGAGGCTCCGCCGCGGGCATAGTCTTGGTATCCTTGTTCGCCCACTTGGTCGTAGATGGTGCGTTTTTGCTTGTCGGACAAGACGGTATAAGCCTCGTTTAAATCTTTAAATTTTTCTGTCCATTTGGCTTTTTCCGCTTCCGGGTGCATATCCGGGTGATACTTGCGGGCCATTGTTTTAAACGCTTTTTTTATATCGGCGTCCGAGGCGGTTTTACTCACGCCTAAAATTTTGTAATAATCTTTGTATTCTGCCATAATTCACACCTTCCAACTATCATTTTATATAATTTTTCTATATATTCAATATGCTATTATTAACTAAAAGCGCGAATAAAACGCCCCTAAGGCTGATATTAACAACGGAAGCCTTTTCGTCATTGACCAACGAGTTTATGCAAATTTTGCTTCCGTGGTATGTTTTGTCGTCCACAGGCAGTATTTTGTGGACGGGTGTTGTGGGGTTTTGTGCGCTGCTGCCGAATATTTTTTCCTCCCTGTTTGGCGCGCCTATTATTGATAGGTTGGGCCGTTCCAAAACAATGCTCTCGTGCGAGGTTATCCAACTTTTGCTCTTGGGCGCAATTCCTGTTCTTATTTTGACAGGCAAAGATTTGCCGTGGCTTATCGGCTTGCTTATTTTTTTAAGTTCGTTTTTTGATGCGCCCGGGCAACTGGCGCGGACGGCGCTGTCGCCCACGTTTTCGCGCTATGCCGAGGTTCCTCTTGCCAAAACTTCCGGCATCATAGAAGCCTTTGACGGCATTATGGCGGTGGCCGGGCCGCTGCTTGCCGGGGCGGTGATTGCTTACTGTGGCCTTTTGTATGCGTGGGAACTGTGCGTATTCTTTTGCCTTATCATTGTCGTTTTGTGCATTGTTGTTTTTAGCAACCGCCGGCCCAGACAGTTGCGACCGTTGGCCGGATATCGCGAGGTGATATCCCATTTAAAAACGGACCGTATGCTCTGGGAACCCATTTTATTTACTTTGCCGACTTTTATTTTAGGCCAGTCGTGGGAACTTATTTTGCTTCCGTCTTATATATATGAATATGGGTTCAACTCCGTTTATTTGGGCTTTTTGGGGGCGGCCTTTGGTTTTGGAGCCTTTGCGGGCGCGTTATTTTTTGCCGGCGCGGCTAAGAGATTTTCCTTCTTTACGCTTCTTTCGTGTAATTATCTAGGCTACTTGCTTTCAATTTTGGTATTATATTTCAAGTTGCCTACTTATGTTGTCTTGGCGGCGACGGCCTTATGCGGAATTCCGTTTGGGGCATTTGGGGCGATGATTATCAGCATTATTTTGATGCGTACGCCCGTGCCGCTTCGCAGTAAAACCTTGGGCCTTTACGCTACGGCTACCTATACGATTGAAAGCGTTTGCGTGCTGGGATTGGCGGGTTGCATTAGTTTTGCGGGCCTGCAAAACACGTTGCTTTTTGTAAGCGCGGTATTTATGGGGCTTACTTTTTTGAGCGTGCGTGCCAGAAAAAGAGAAGATTTTTGGCAGGTTTTATCGTCGGAGAAAAAAATTAGTTTACAAAACAAAAAGGATTTACTATAATAATTATGTAGCAAGAATAAGCAGTTTAAAAAACAGATTTTTCCCCGATAGCTCAATGGTGGAGCGACCGGCTGTTAACCGGTAGGTTGTAGGTTCGAGCCCTACTCGGGGAGCCATTTAAAAAGCCACGCGAAAGCGTGGCTTTTTTGTGCCCTGCGGGCGGCAGATTTGCCGCGCTCTGTTGATTGATTAAACCACATTGTTTGGGTAATGTTGCTATCTAACAAAACACCACCCTGCGGGCCACACCTTGCAAGCGGCAGATTAACCGCACAATGGGTTAGTTTATCTTAAAAAATTCATAAACCAACACCCCCGGCGGAGGTTTTATACTTATGCGCCGCATCCTTTTTGATGATGGCGAAAAACTTAATATTTTTTTCATTTTTTTGTATCTTATAATAAACCCGTACATTTTGGGCGGGCGTTTTATTTAGGAGTTTTTCTATATGACAGAAATTACTTGCACTTATACCGGCGACGGGGAAACAGAACTCGTCCACGGGCCGACTGGAACCACGATTCAAACCGATTTGCCGCCAGACAACGGCGGGCAGGGGCGTTGCTTCTCGCCCACCGATTTGTTGGCTTCGGCATTTGCTTCCTGTACGCTTACGATTATGGGCAAAATGGCCGCCGCGCGCGGGGAAGATTTTAAGGGAGCGCATTTATCCATACAAAAAATTATGGCTGCTAATCCGCGCCGCGTGGGGGAGTTTGTATTAAAAATCACCTTTCCCGCACATTTTTCGCCGGAGCAAAAAAAGTTCTACTTATCGGCAGTACAAGCCTGCCCGGTACATCAAACATTAAGCAGAGAAGTAAAGGTAACGGTGGAAGTTTTATAACCTAAAATTTTTTACCCGAAACGGCGTTTAATCTGTTATTATACCCATAGGAGGGAAATATGATTACAACAACTTTGGGAGAAAACTTGCAAACGGTAAGCGTACTGGACGGGAAAAACGGTTCTGTGCGCACCGCGTATTTTGACCCGCGCGAGGATATGCAGCCCGGCGAAGTTTTGGCCAGCGCGTTGGGGGCGTGTATGCTGACGATGATTGGCTATGCCGCCCAAAAACGGGGGGAGGACGTAACGGGTACTACGCTTTCCGTGGCGCCGCAGTTTGGCGGCACGCCGCGGCGGGTAGTGTCGGTGGAATTGGTGTTTACGTTTAAGGACAATTTGTCCGGCGAGCAGAAAAACTTTTACACACATATCGCCCAAACCTGCCCGGTGCATAACAGCCTGCGTGAAGACGTGGAATATAAAATAACCGTTAAATAATATGCTCCCGCACTATAAAAAGTGCGGGAATTTTTTTGTATAATACCCATTATGATTCATTTAGACCCATACCGCCAAAGTTTCATTTATTTTAAATGGGGCTTTTGGAGTGTATTTATTTTGGGCGGGCTATTTATATGGGGATGTACCCACATAGAAAGCCCGCTGTTAAAAATACTGTTGGACAATATTTTCGTCTATTTGCCCAACTATTTAACGCACGAATTTTCGCACCGGTTTTGGGCTGTTTTAGGGTGGGAGTGGTGGACGTATGCTTCCGGCAACGGTATGGAAACGCTGATTCCGCTTATTTTATGTTTTTGGGCCTTGCGTTTAAAGGGCGGGCGGCTGTTACAGCCTGTTTTGCTTTATTGGCTGGCTACTACTTTGTATGGGGCGGGAATTTATTGCGCAGATGCACGCGCGATGAAATTGCCTCTTACCTCTTCCGATATGATGACAAGTTACTCCCCCGGTGCCGTAAAGGGGGATTGGGTGTATATCTTGGAGCCGCTGGGCTTATTAAATTATGATGTGATTATCGGGCATATCCTAATGTATATGGCTGTATTCTTTTTGTTAATAGCCGTATGGAGTGTGTGGTATTATTGGACTCACTACGAGCAATATTTGTCCCATACGCCCTAGGTCCTTTGGCCCTGGCAAGTCATCCTCTTAAACCGCTATAATATATGTATGACCCGATTTGTTTTCATTGTTAGTTTGATGCTAGGCTTTTCTCTGCCGGTTTGTGCGCAGTTATTCCGCGTGCCTGCCGCTAGTATTAAATTGGCAAAAACCGGGGCTGAAATGACCTCTTTTCCACGCCTAATGCCCGAACTAACCAAAAGAATTTTTGCCGCTTCCCGGAGCCGTTTTGCAGGTCCGCGTGAACTTATGGCGCGTGTGCCGAAGGGGCTTATTCAGGTGGCGCGTCCGGAATCTCCAACGGTATTAGGAACCGGTTTTTTATTTGAATCACACGGACAACTATGGGCGGCGATGCCGTATCATATTGGGGGAGCAGCGGGGCAAAAACGCGTAGCGCGTGTGTGGACAAATAACGGTTTAAAAGAGTACACGGTAACGGTTGCCGTTAGCGGGAGTGCGGGGTGGAGTTCGCCGGATGTGTCTTTGGCTCCCTTACCCAAGAGTGCGCTTGAAAAAGGGGCTGAACCTTTTTCGTTGGGCATAGTACGGGCTAATGTCCCCTCTTATTCGTTTGGTTATGTGGCGGGCCCGTACGGGCGGCGAGACTTTTTGCCCGTTCGGCGCGATGTTATCAACGCGGCGGGTTTCGGCGTGATTGGCAAGCGCGAAATCAAGCAAGATGATGTAAGAACACCTTTTTTGTTGAGCGGTTACTGCGGTTCACCCGTGTTCCAAAAGCAGGGGGATAATTGGCAGGTGGTGGCCTTGCACTCTGGCGGATGTGCTATGCCGGGCAACCGGGCGCAGAGCCATACCTACGCCGTCAATCTTTCTCAGGCTGTGCCTATGATGTTGGACCAATATTTTCAAGCGGAAAAACTGCCCGCGCGCCCGTTGGTGTTCCGCGGGTGGGAAATTGGCCGTTTGTTGTTAGAGGAACGCGTGAAAAGTGTGGCGGTGTGGCGTGGGGAAAAAGCCGTGTTTACGCTGGATTTGCGCAATTATCCGCAACCGTACGAGGATGCACACGCCGAATTGGCATTTGCCGAGGTTGATTTACAGTCCGGGGATGTGCTGCGCTTTACCATACTTAACGAAAAGCGCAAACTCCGGGTAATGGAATTTACGCTTCCGTAAAATGAAAAATCCTTTTTATTTGGCCGCTTTCTTTTTTAAGAGGGCGGCTATTTTTTTGGCGTTTTTGCCACCTTTTAATTGGAGCATTTTTAAAATTTTGTCCAGTTGCTCCGGGGTGGCTTTGGCGCCGTTTTCTAAAAGAATTTGCACGCGTGCCGGGTCCTGTGTGGCTGCGGCGTAGTACAACGGGGGAAAACCCGCGTTGTCCGCCAGATTCGGATTCGCCCCGCGTTTAAGCATATAGGTAAGTAAATCCGTCCGGGCCTGTTCGGTTTCAAACGGCTGGGTAAGTGCCATAATGAGAGCGGTGGCTCCCAAATGAGTTTGTATGTTTAAATCTGCCTCGCGGAATACGAGGAGTTTGGCGGCTTCGGCCTGTCCGTCGCGGGCGGCAATATAGAGCGGAGTCCAACCTTCGGGAGTGGGGATATTAATATCAAAATCTTGGTCTAATAAAAAATTGATAACGTCCTCGTTTCCGCCAGAAGCAGCGGCCTGTAAAGCGTTAAAATTCATTTCGCTGTATTGGCGGTCCTCGTCGTCAAAAAAGAGCGTATAAGCGGACGGGGCGCCCTCTTCCAGGGCTTCCTTTACGGATAGTAAATCCCCATAATAGGCGGCGGTTATCAAGGCTTCGCCCAGTTGTTCTTTGCGCGCGTGATGATAGCCCGCTGCCAGCCACACCACCAGAATAGTAATCAAGAGGATAACGAATTTCTTCATAATTTTATTGTAGCAAAAATATGTTGCCTGTACGGGGTCTATGAATAGGTTTCGGGATCTGCCGATTGGGTAGTTGGGCGTTTATAGAAATAAAGGTCATACGGGAAGGTTTCTGTCTAGGATGACGACACTCCGCGGACTATTGTTTTTTGCAGTCATCCAAGAGTGTTTTTATCCGGGAAATGTCGTTGCTTTTCCGGCGGCCTCTGTAAAGGGGTTGTTTCGTTTTTTTTTTTTGTTAAAATTTTGATAAATCGCACTTGCCGTACCCGGATGTGCCCGTTATATAAAAATGTGTATAAAAGGCCGTTTTGCTCAAATATAAAGACCTTAAAAAGGAGAAAAAATGAAAGAATTTATTGAAGTTAGCCGTGCGGCTACTTGTGCTAGTGTCGTCATTCTGGAAAGTTGTAGTCCAGAATCTGTTGTTGCGAAACGGCGAGATTCCGTACAGAAACCTTACGGAATGACGTTTGTTTGGGGTGGCCGCACGGTAAAACCTATTTTGTCATCCCCGAAGGTTGTAGTCGGGGATCTGTTTTTATTAAAGAGAAAAACGACAGATTTCCGACTACGACACTCGGAAATGACAACAAAAACAACAGATCCCGTAACCCTGCGGGCCGCCAAACACTATGGGATGCAAAGATGTATTTTTTATTGTTGCCGTTTCGTTGGCTTGAAACACAACAAGAACAATGTGGCTTCCCTAACCAAAAGGGCGCGAAAAATCTGCCGTCTGCAAGACAAGGCAAGCGCGGGGTTTACCCTTATGGAACTTTTGGTTGTAGTTCTCATTATTGGCATATTGGCGGGGGTGGCTTTGCCACAGTACGAAACAGCAGTTTTAAAAAGTAAAATGAACAGCATCGTTCCCTTAGTTCGCGCCATTAAAAACGCTAACGAAGTGTATTATATGGCTAATGGCAAATATACCGACAATTTAAACGATTTGGATATTTCTATTCCCGCGGGAAACGCCAATAGTAAACCTTGGGCAGGACTTGTCGTTTATGATAATGGTACTTGGATTGACCAGTATGTGGAGGGAGATTGTGGTGGAAATATGGATTGTCCGCGGGTGTGGGGAGGTTTCGGCAGACTGAACGAGGCCGGGAATAAGTGGGAGCAACCTAATTGTGTGGTGGCTTTTTATTACGACAACACGACTACTCCCGGGAAAATTCAATGCTCCGGCTCTCACTCCAAGTGTGCCAAGATTTGCAAAGGGATGAATTTGTAAGAAGTTTCCTTTTTGTTGATAACAACAGATCCTGGAACGCTCCGCGCCGGCCGACTTTTCAGGATGACGACAAATGACAACAACAGATTGCTAAATATTCCATAAAAAACCCCGGCCAAGTGATAAACTCGGCCGGGGTTTTTACTTCCTTACAAACTTATTTTACGACTTTTTCAGCGGGCTGGATAGCCGCGAGTTGTTTGTACAAGTCGCGCCCGCTTGCAGGGATAAGAAAAACCCCCGGGTCGCTTTCGCTTGCCGGGGGCTTTTCATCCTGCGTTACAAACTTATTTTACGACTTTTTCAGCGGGCTGGATGGCCGCGAGTTGTTTGTACAAGTCGCGTCTCCAAGCATACTCGGATTCAGCGCGTTTGATAAGTTCCTTCGCGAGTTCCGGGTTGTCGCGCATCAAGCCTTTGAAGCGGTTTTCGCCGCTCATATAGTCGGCCAACGGCAAGGTCGGCGCGCCTAACGGGCTATCCACGTGCAAGGGGTTCTTGCCTTCGTAGCGGGCTTCGGGGTTGAAGCGGTAGAGAATCCAGCGGCCGGCTTGTACGGCGCGTTTGGCTTCACCCATACCTTTGGACATATCAATCCCGTGAGCGATACAGTGGGAGTACGCAATTACGAGGGCCGGACCGTTGTAAGCATCGGCTTCCGCCAAGGCTTGGATGGTCTGGTTCATATTGGCACCCATAGCCACTTGGGCTACATAGATGTTACCGTAGGTCATCGCAATCATACCGAGGTCTTTCTTCGGCATTTGTTTGCCGCCCGCGGCGAACAAGGCTTTGGCACCCAACGGGGTGGCTTTGGACATCTGGCCGCCGGTGTTGGAATAGACTTCCGTATCCAGCACCAAGATTTTGATGTTCTTGCCACTGGCTAAAACGTGGTCCAAACCGCCGTAGCCGATATCGTAGGCCCAACCGTCGCCGCCCAAAATCCAGACGGATTTTTTGACTAGGTAGTCAGCCAGGCTCAACAGGCGTTTGCAGGTTTCGCAACCTTTTTCGGCGCCTTTGTTCAAAATATCTTTGAGTTCCGCAATGCGTTTGCGTTGTTCTTCCACACCCGCATCAGTGCTTTGGTCGGCGTTGATAATCGCATCCACCAAGGCGGCGTGTTCTTTAAGTCCGCCTTCTTTGGCTTCGGTCAAAGCCGCTTTGGCATCGTGGTTGAGTTGGTCAAACGCCAAGCGCATACCCAAGCCGAATTCGGCGTTGTCTTCAAACAGAGAGTTAGACCAAGCCGGGCCTTTGCCGTCGTCGCGTTTGCAATAAGGCGTGGTGGGCAGGTTGCCGCTGTAAATAGAAGAGCAACCCGTCGCGTTGGCTACGGCCAAGCGGTCGCCGAACAACTGCGTTAAGAGTTTTACATACGGGGTTTCACCGCAGCCCGCGCAAGCGCCGGAGAACTCAAACAAAGGTCTTCTCATTTGGGAACCTTTGACGGATTCTTTTTTGGTTTTTACATCGGCTTGTTTGAGGCCCAAGAAGAAAGCGTAGTTGTCAATTTCGTTGTCGCGAACTTCCAACTGGTGCACCATATTGAGGGCTTTCTTTTCCGGGTTTTCTTTGTTTTTGGCCGGGCAGTTAAATACGCAGGCGCCACAACCGGTGCAGTCTTCCACCGCTACCTGTACGGTAAATTTAAGACCGGCGAGGTCGGCTTTGCCGTCGGCAGATTTAAAAGTCTTGGGAGCGTTTTCCAAGGCTTTGCCGTCGTACGCTTTAATGCGGATAGCGGCGTGCGGGCAGACCAAGGAGCAGAAACCGCATTGGATACAAGTGTTGGGGTCCCATTGGGGTACCATAATAGCAATGTTGCGTTTTTCGTACTGGGTGGTACCGGTGGGATACACACCGCCTTCGGTCATAGCGGAGGTCGGCAAGTCGTCGCCGCGGCCGGCAATCATTTCGCCCAAAACGTCTTTTACAAACGCAGGGGCTTCCGCCGGAACCGGGGCTTTGGTGTGCAATTTAGAGGTTACTTCGGCCGGATATTTTACTTCTTGCAAGCCCGCCAAGGCGGCATCTACGGCTTTGTAGTTCTTCTGCACCACTTCTTCGCCTTTTTTGGAATAGGTTTTCTTAATGGCTTCTTTAATGTCGGCGATGGCTTTTTCGGTCGGGATTACGCCCGCAATACCGAAGAAGGCCGTCTGCATAATGGTATTGGTGCGGCTGCCCATACCGGTAGCCAAGGCAATATCGGAAGCGTCAATGACGTACACTTTCAGTTTGCGGTCAATGATAATCTTCTGTACTTCGGCGGTTAAATGATTCCATACTTCGCTGGCGTTGTAAGGCGAGTTGATAAGTACGGTGGCACCGTTTTTGGCTTTGCCGAGTACATCATATTTATCCAAGAAGTCAAACATATGCACGCCGATAAAGTCCGCAGATTGGATGAGGTAAGGCGCGCGGATATAGTTTTTGCCAAAGCGGATGTGGGACGTGGTCATAGACCCGGACTTTTTAGAGTCGTACACAAAGTAACCTTGGGCAAAGAAACCGTTAGCGCTGATGATTTTCATCGTGTTCTTGTTGGCGCCTACGGTACCGTCGGAGCCTAAACCGTAGAACAAAGCGGCAAAAATATCATTGGCGGCTTTGCTTTCCAATTTGGTTTCGGGCAAGGATAAATTAGTCAAATCGTCTTTGATACCGACCGTGAACTCTTTTTTGGGTTCGTTGGCGGCCAGGTTATCAAACACGGCTTTAACGTGAGAGGGGGTAAAGTCTTTGGAACCGATACCGTAGCGGCCACCGATAATGAGCGGGGTAGCGGCAAATTTGGCTTTGGCTTCTTTGGTTAAGAAAGCGGCGCAAACATCTTGGAACAACGGTTCGCCCAAGGAACCGGGTTCTTTCGTGCGGTCCATAACGGCAATTCTCTTAACAGAGGCCGGGATGACTTTAATAAAATCTTCAATAGAGAAGGGGCGGAACAATTTAATTTTGAGTACGCCCACTTTTTCGCCTTTCATCGCTTCTACGGCGTTCTGCGCTACGTCCGCGCCGGAACCCATAATCACGACCAAGCGTTCCGCATCCGCATCACCGACGTATTGGAAGAGTTCGTAGTGGCGGCCGGTCAATTTTTCAAATTTAGCCATTTCTTCTTTTACAATACCGGGAACGGCGTTATAAAATTTATTGACGGCTTCGCGGGCCTGGAAGTACACGTCCGGGTTGGCGGCGGTACCGCGCACGGTCGGGTGTTCCGGGTTTAAACCGCGGGACTTGTGTTCTTCCACGAGTTTATCGTCAATCATTTCGTGCATTTGTTCTTTGGTAAGAGGTTCCACCATATTCAGTTCGTGGCTGGTGCGGAAGCCATCAAAGAAATGCACAAACGGCACGCGGGCTTTAAGCGTGGAGGCTTGGGAAATAAGCGCCATATCCATTGCTTCCTGCGGGTTGTCGGAGCAGAGCATAGCCCAACCGGTTTGGCGTACGGCCATTACGTCGGAGTGGTCGCCGAAAATAGACAAAGCCGTCGTGGCGATAGCGCGCGCAGACACGTGGAACACGGTCGGCGTGAGTTCGCCCGCGATTTTGTACATATTCGGGATCATCAAAAGTAAGCCTTGCGAAGCGGTAAAAGTGGTCGTCAGCGCGCCGGCGGTCAAGGAACCGTGTACGGCACCGGAGGCACCGCCTTCGGATTGGAGTTCGTTCACGGAAGGAACGTTGCCCCAAATGTTGGTTTCACCCTTGGCGCTTTTGGCGTCGCAGATTTCGCCCATCGTAGAGGACGGGGTAATCGGGTAAATAGCGATTACTTCGTTGGTAGCGTGGGCGACGTGGGATACTGCACCGTTGCCGTCCATAGCAACTAGTTTAGCCATAATAGAGAAGTCTCCTTTTGCTTAAATTAAAACGGTAAAACGCCGCTACTAAATGCGGCAGCCCGGAAGGTACTCCGGCCTATGTATATTGTATAACTTTGCAGGGGAGAGGTCAAACAACAATTTACCGCCCGGTAAATAAAAGAATTTTTACTTGTTTTGGATTTCAATTTTGGTTATACTATTAGGTAGATTTTACTTATAAGGAGAGAATATGAATAATAAGGGTTTTACACTTATTGAACTGTTAGTAGTCGTGTTGATTATCGGCATTTTGTCCGCCGTTGCGCTCCCGCAGTATGAACGCTCTGTGGAAAAGGCCCGCACCGCCGAAGCGGTGGTAACGTCCAAGAATATTTTGGATGCGGCGTCCATTTATGCCACTACCTTCCGCACCTGCCCGGGTGCGCTTTCCGACTTGGACATTAAAATTGCTAACAACAGCAAAAACTGGACCTACACCCTCGGCACTGCCGCAGGAAGCACCCGCAACTGCGAAGTGACGGTAACGTCCAAGGGTATGAGCAACAGTTATACGGGTGTACGCGGCTTTGTAAAGGTGCAGACTGCTGGTATGCCCGAAGTGGGCACTATGTACTGGCGCTGTCCGTCAGGCGATTGCGCAGACTTTTTTGATTTGATTAACGTGTCTCCCATTTCCAACGGCAGTTCGTATTACCGTTAATCGGTTGCACTTTTTTGTATCAAGCCCCCGGTTTTGCCAACCGGGGGTTTTTCATTTTATTATAACCCGTTTTGAACTCCCTTTCCCGGTTTGATATACTTATATATATGAATATCCAAAAATGGCTTTGTATGCACCGTACCGCCTGCGTAGTTTACGAAACATTGCGCTGGCTGAAACATAAAATTTTCTTTTTTCTTCACACCCATACGCCCGTATGGTATCAGTTTGATAAGCCGCATACCTCGGCGGAATGCAAGGAAACTTTGCCTGCAAATAAGGAGTGGTACCGCATTTCCCGCCCGCTCTACCGCCACGAACACGTTTATTATCACTTGGGTAAGGCATTGAAGGCTAATGCTAACGTCAAAGGGGTGGCGCTGATTTTCTTTATGGGAATTGGTGATTATTTATACACTACGCCAATGCTTTCCGCACTTAAAAAGGAGTATCCCCAATTACCCTTTTATGCGTATGTGGGCGGGCAGTTTGACCGCAATAATTCGCCCTTAGTTGGCAAATTACTGGCCGAAAATCCCCATTTTGAAAAAGTTTTTTATTTTGACGGATACCGGCATCCGTTCATTTGGAAAAATTACAATTACGAGGATGCCTTTAAAAATATTCCCGAAGGTTTTTTGGCTGTACCTGTGTACTACGATTACGGTTTGCACGTTGCGCACCGCGTAAAGAGTTTGTTTGAAACTTTTTCATTACCCGTACCCGAGGCTGTTCCCGCCCCTGTAATGTATTTCCCGGCAGAGCCTGCTCCGGTGGTGGCTGATTATTTGGACAAGGCACGCAAAGGCGCTCAAGGCAAAAAAGGGATTATTTTCTTGCAGTTGGATTCACGCGGCTCAAACTATGTTTATCCGCATATGCAGGCGCTTGCCAAGGGACTTATTAAAGAGGGGTACTTTGTGATGAGTGTTACCAAAGGCGGCCCTGTGGAAAACCCGGACTATTTGGAAATTGATATCAAAAAACTTTCCATTAACCAAACGTGGCATTTGCTTTCCCTTTTAAAAGGTGAATTTCCGCTGTATGTGATTGCCGTCAACTCCGTTTTTTGGGCCGCTTCGGCAGGGCTGGGCTTGCCTAACTTGGGCTTGCAGCATTGGATAGATAAAAAGGTACACAATTTGTGGTATCCCAATATTGAGGTGGTAACCGATTACATTTATCCGCTTCTTCCGCGCGAAAAGCAGATTTTTGCCCCGGCGGAAAGTTATACCCCGCATAACAAAAAAATTATTGATTACAAACCCGAATGGGTGATTAAGTGGTTCAAAGAAAAGTTTGAAAAATAGGCGGAAAGTTTACTTTTTCGCCGGAAAAAGTAACCAAAAAATCTCTGCCAAAGCGTTATAAAAAACAGGCTTGCACGGATATTTTGATAACCCGCCCTAAGGGGTTCAAAAAATATTTTTTCGTACAAGCCGTTTTTATGGGCAATGCACGGGTGGCACGTTAGTTTTTTCAGGATTTACTGCTTGGGTAATGGTTGTTATTTAATAGGTCATACTGGAAGGTTTGCCGGCGCGGAGCGTTCGGGAAACTATCGTTTGCCGTTGTCGTCATTCCCGAAAGTCATAGTCGGGAATCTGTCGTTATTATTGTTTACACAACACAACGGATCCCCGACAAAAACTCTCTGGGATGACAAAGGAAAAAGCATTTTACTCTTTAAACTCGTTGTAACTGACCTTCTTTTCAAAGGCTTCGCGCGGGCGCGCGTCGGGTGTTTCGGCGGGATAACCCATTGAAATTAAATGTTCAATTTTTTTGCCTTTGGGCAGTTTAAAGAAATTTTCCGCTTTGGCCGAATTTAACCACCCAATCCAGCAGGTGCCAAGCCCCAGGTCCCACGCGCGCAAGACGAGTTGCTCGCCGGAAATGCCTTGATCCACCAAATAAAATTCCGTCCGGCGGAAGAAATTACCGATACGGCTGGTAAAGGACCCCTTGTCCGATACGGCGGCAATCAACACGGGAGCCTTTTCGGCCCATTTTGTCATTGCATATACGCCGCTAAATGCTTCTTTGCAAAAGGCTTCTTTTACTTTCGGGTCGTCAATTACAATATAGTGCCACGGCTGGGAATTGCAGGCGGACGGCGCCAGACGGGCGGCTTCCAAGCACTCGTTTATTTTTTCCCGTTCTACGGGCTTATCCAAATATTTGCGCACGCTGCGGCGCGTTTGAATGGCTTGCAATACTTCCATAAAATATACCCCTGTAAATAAGATACAAATATCTTACCAAATTGGAGTCCGGTTTTTATAAAATAAGAATATGCAATTTACAAAATATACAGGTTTGGGAAACGATTTCGTCCTGCTGGACGGAGCGGCCGCGGCGGACTTAAAAAATCCGTCTGCGTTTGCTAAAACTATTTGCAACCGCCGCTTTGGCGTCGGGGCGGACGGACTTGTTTTGCTCTTGCCGTCAGCCAAGGCCGATGTTACAATGCGTATTTTTAACAGCGACGGCAGCGAGGCCGAAATGTGCGGCAACGCTTCGCGCTGTGTGGCTTTGCACCTTTTCCGTCGGAAAACGGTAAATAAAAAACATATTTCGTTAGATACCTTGGCGGGCATTATCCGCACGGAAATTATCAACGAAGCCCGCGGACTTGTGCGGGTGGATATGGGCGCGCCCCGGCTTACGCAGGGGGAAATCCCTATGGCGGGAAACCCGGCGGAAACAGCCGTCAATTTTCCGCTTTCCGCCGCGGGACAAACCTTTCACGGAACAGCCGTTTCTATGGGAAATCCGCATTTGGTTATTTTTACGCCGGATATTAACAAGGTTCCTCTTTCTGTTTGGGGGCCGCAATTGGAAACGCACCCGCTTTTTCCGCGTAAAACAAATGTGGAGTTTGTGCAGGTGTTAGATGATAAAACCGTGCGGATGCGCGTATGGGAGCGCGGTGCGGGCATTACGCAGGCTTGCGGAACAGGCTCTTGTGCTACGGCGGTGGCGTGTGTATTAAACCATAAAACAGAAAAAAATATAACCGTTAAATTGGACGGCGGCGACCTGTTTATAGAGTGGCCGGAGCAAAAAAATATTTTTATGACGGGGCTTGCCCAAGCAGTTTTTTCGGGCGAATATTGGGGGAAATAATGGCGCAATTAAACGAAAATTATTTAAAATTACAGGGCAGTTATCTTTTTTCTACCATTGCCAAGCGCGTGGCTGCTTTTAAGGAACAAAACCCGGGCAAAAGCGTGATTAGTTTAGGCATTGGGGACGTTTCGCGCCCGCTGGTTCCGGCGGTGGTGGAAGCGTTAAAAAAAGCGTGCGACGAAATGGGAAATATAAACACCTTTCGCGGATACGGCCCGGAGCAGGGCTATGCGTTTTTGCGCGAAGCCATTTTAAAGCACGATTATTTATCGCGCGGTATAAAATTATCCGCTGACGAAATTTTTGTCAGCGACGGCGCCAAAAGCGACGTGGCGAACTTCCAGGAACTCTTTTCCCCGTTGGAAACGGTCGCCCTGCAAAACCCGGTGTATCCCGTGTACTTGGATACCAACGTAATGGCGGGCAGAACGGAAGAATTTTCAAACGGACGTTACGGCGGGGTGGTTTATTTGCCGTGTACCGAGGAAAATAATTTTACGCCGGCCTTGCCGGATAAGCCCGCTGATTTGGTTTATTTGTGTTCACCCAATAACCCCACGGGAACCGCTATGACGCGTGCGGAGTTAAAAAAATGGGTAGATTGGGCGGTTGAAAACCATAGCATTATTTTATATGACTCCGCTTACGAGGCATATATCACACAGGCAGATGTGCCGCACTCCATTTACGAAATTCCGGGGGCGGAAAAAGTAGCGGTGGAGTTCCGCTCGTTCTCCAAAACGGCAGGTTTTACCGGTACGCGCTGTGCTTATACGGTGGTGCCTAAGGGCGTGGAAATCTTTGACGCAAACGGCTCCGCACATCCGCTTAATGCGTTGTGGCTGCGCCGGCAGACAACCAAATTTAACGGCGTGCCGTATATTGTCCAGCGTGGGGCGGAGGCCGTTTTTTCGCCCGACGGACAAGCGCAGATTAAAGAGGTTATTTCCGGTTATCAGGCTAATGCGCGCGTGATTTTAAATGCCCTAAAAGGTGCGGGTATAGAAGCCTTTGGCGGGATAAACGCACCGTATATTTGGCTGAAAACCCCAAATGGACTGGATAGTTGGACCTTTTTTGATAAACTCTTGCAGGAAGCGCAGGTGGTGGGCACCCCGGGAATCGGGTTCGGTTCGTGCGGAGAGGGCTATTTCCGCTTGACGGCTTTTAACACACCGGAACTGACGAAACAGGCCGCTGAGCGCGTAAGTGCGCTTAAATTTTAGTAAAATTTGTTAAAATCATTAGGGAGGATTTATGAATAAAATTTCTAATTCTGGTTTTACATTAATTGAATTGCTGACGGTGGTTTTGATTATTGGTGTATTGACTTCCATAGCGCTGCCGCAGTACACGCGCTCTATTGAGCGCGCCCGCGCCACGGAAGCGATGGCCGGCATTAAGGCCCTTAATGACGCGGTTTATGCCTACGCCGCCGGACGTTCGGGCGATAACGCTTGCCCGGTTTCGTTTAAAAAATTGGCGATTGCCTACCCCGGCACAATGAGCGCGGACGGAAGCAAAATCACGACAAAGGCTTTTGAATTTGTGATAAACTCCGCCACTACCGCCAATATCCCCGGCACCGACTGCAACGGCGTAACCGCCAAACGCTTGGGCGGCAACAAGTACGACTATGTACTGTGGAACCCGTACATCAGCGGAACGTCGGGCAAGGGGGCTTCACTCGCCTGCACGAGCAACCAAGCCAAGAGTATTGCTATTTGCCAATCGCTTGACCTGTATACTGCCGGCCGCAAGCCGTATTAATTTAGCAGTTGGATATTTTATATAGTTGTTTTTTGTAACGCCCGCCGCTTGAACCCGGCGGGTTTTTTGTTTGTCCTTTTAGGGGACTGTTGTCTTTAACGGCAACTACCCATAAAGTAGGTTTCAGGTTCTATTGCTTGTGTAGTTTGCCTTTTGTATTGTAGTTGTCGTCATCCTGGAAAGTTGTAGTCCAGGATCTGTCGTTACTCTAAAAGAGGACAACAACAGATACCGGAACGCTCCGCCCCGGCAAACCTTCCGGTATGGCCTTTTAGATAACAACCCAATCAGTAGGTCCTGAAACCTAATCAATAGACCCCGTACAGAAACACTACGGGGTGCCGCCTAGCGGTATGGGCGGC
>OJML01000127.1_pt1 | contig 45947 bp, 41 predicted proteins | sample 1597221 | NCBI WGS metagenome assembly OJML01 (sample SAMEA2452123, study PRJEB22498) | human gut metagenome | biome: human feces; feature: human gut; material: feces | place: Australia | collected 2012 | reverse complement strand
TTGCCACCTTGGATGCGGTAAACCGCTTAAAACAAAAGGCGGCTACGTTGCGCGCTAATAAATTATCTGTCAGCGGCTCGGAGGATGCAAGCCTTTATGATGAAGCCACAACGGACGGGTTTACATTATCCGGAAACGATATTCCGCAGCCGACATCTTCGCACGTCAATACAGGCGCGGCACTTAGCAACTGCACCTTAAAATGGGAAGAGCGCGTAACAAGCAATAACCAAAAGGTAAAACTCTTGGCACTTGCAAATTGTAACGGAACTAGCGGAACGGAAACAAAACGATATCATTGGGTAGAAACAAAGCGTTTAACAAAACAAGATGTCTTAGGTGGGGGATGCGGTTATTCAGAGGACTCTGTGGCAAGTTGTACCCAACGGTGTATTAGTGGGGAAATGGGGTCTATCGGAGAAAATGATTCTCAGTGCACGGGTATAAATTGGACCAATATGGAATGTTCGGTTGCTGGGGAAAAAAGAAATTGTGACATCTGGGGTGAATTGAAAAACTACGAGTGTAATGGAAAAATGACAAGTGTTTGTGAGTGCTATTGGCAGCGCATAATATGGGAGTGTCAGGCGTATTAGTCTAATTTTTTCATACCCCGGGGTACTATAAAAGGTCCCCGGGTTTTTTATGTCTAAAAGAAAACCCCTGCGGGACTAGTAACCGCAGGGGTATGTTCGGAGTTTGTTATTCCGTTTGGATAACTATTTCGCCTCTTGGGTCGTTTCAGCGGCGGCCGGAGTTTCGGCAGCAGCGTTGGCGGTCACCACTTTTTTAACTTCCTGCAAGCGGGCGGCTTTACCAGAGAGTTTGGTCAGGTAGTTGAGTTTGGCTCTTCTTACCTTGCCCACTTTGAGGACTTCAATGCTGTCCACGCGGGGGGAGTGCACCGGGAAAATGCGTTCTACGCCGACGCCAAAAGAGATTTTGCGTACGGTGAACGTTTCGCTGATGCCGCTTCCTCTGCGGGCAATAACCACGCCGTCAAAGGCTTGGAGTCTTTCGTTGTCGCCTTCAACAACTTTTACCTTTACTCTGACGGTGTCGCCGGCTTTGAAAACCGGAACATTGGTTTTGAGATTGTGTTTAATTTCGTTGATATTCATAAAACTTACTTCCTCCGAATCGTTTTTTTCTTTTGGACCTTTTTTGACTTTTGAGAGGCGGTTTCAAGCAAATCGGGTCTTAACTGTTTTGTAATCTGTAATGCTTGTTCGTGTTTCCACGCTTCAATTTCTTTATGGTTGCCGTTTAACAGCACCGCCGGTACTTTCCGCCCGCGCCAAACCTCCGGGCGCGTGTATTGCGGGGCTTCCAACAAATGCCCTTCAAACGACTCCAAAGACGTTACGTCCTCTTTTTTAAAAGTGCCCCGTTGCAATCGGGTAATGGCATCTATCATCACACAAGCGGCCAATTCTCCGCCCGTTAAAATATAGTCGCCAAGCGACACTTCTAAATCCACCTCGGGATATATTCTTGCGTCAATCCCTTCGTAATGTCCGCACACAACAATCAGGTGGCGTTTTTTGGCCAGTTTTTTAGCCAATTCCTGGTTAAAAACTTGACCGCGCGGACTGGTTAAAATGACGTACGAGGTCTTTTTGCGCAGTTTGGAAATAGCCTGATAGAGCGGTTCCGCTTTCATCAGCATTCCCGGGCCGCCGCCGTAGGGCCTGTCGTCTATGGTTTTATGCTTATCCTCGGCAAATTGCCGGGGGGAAAGCGTACCCAATTTTATTATCCCCGCCTTGCGCGCCCGCCCCACAATGCTGTGGGAGAGCGTTTGGTCTATCATTTCTTCAAAAGCGGTGATAACGTCTATTTTCATTAATCTTCCAACTTTAAGGTAACTTTTTTGTTCTGTTTGGCGGCCGCGGCATTTAAAACGGTTCTCACCGCTTTGATAATGCAGCCGTCTTTCCCAATTACTTTACCTTTGTCGGCGGCGTCCACCTTGGTGGACAGATAAACTTTGTTCTGCTCAATCTTTTCTTCCACCACCACATTGTCCGGCGTGGAGGAAAGAGATTTTAAAAGCAGCGTGGCCAATTCTTTCATAATGCCTCGCTGGAATTATTTGGCGCTGGCTTTTTTAATCAAGTTCGCGACGGTTTCAGAGGGTTTAGCACCCACTTTCATCCAATATTCCACTCTGGGCATATTCAGTTTGACTTGTTCGGCCACGTTCGGGTTGCAGGGGTGATACTGGCCCAACACTTCTTTGGCTTCTTTGCCCACAGCGGAAGATTTTTCAATCGCTACTACTCTGTACTGGGCTTGGGCTTTTTTGCCGACTCTCTGTAATCTGATAACTACTGCCATTATGACTCTCCTTGTATGCTTTTACACGAGGTAAAAGACTGTAATTAAATGTCCGGGGCCGCCTGTCTGATTTGGTTGAGGGCCAATACAGGGTCCGCGGCTTTAAAAATTGCACTGCCGGCAACAAGCGCATCCGCTCCGGCCTGTATGGCGCGGGGGGCCGTTTGCGCGTTAATGCCGCCATCTACTTCCAGCCAAATTGCTTTGCCGGAATCAGTGATAATTTGGCGCACCCGTTTAATTTGGTCTTCACTGCCGGGCAAAAAGGCCTGGCCGCCAAAACCGGGGTACACCGTCATTACTAATACTAAATCTAATAAATCCGTAAGCGGAGCAATAAGTTCCGGGTCGGTGTCTGGCTTGATGGATAATCCTGTTTTAACGCCGAAACTTTTAATAAGTTTAAGCGCATCTACAATTTCGTCCTTTGCTTCAATATGAACGGTAAGCAAATCTGCTCCCGCTTTGGCAAAGGGTTCAATAAACAGCATTGGATTTTCCACCATTAAATGTACGTCTAACGGTAAATCTGTTTTTCCTTTCAAAGAACTTACGACGGACGGTCCAAAACTTAAATTGGGTACAAAGTGCCCGTCCATAATATCCACGTGCAACCAATCTGCCCCGGCCTTTTGCACGGCAAGGACATCTCTGCCCAACTGCCACAAATCGGCCGACAGGATAGAGGGCGCAACAGATATTTTACCATTTGCGGAGGGCATTTTGGAAATTTTTATCATTGTAATTCTCTTTCGCGCACCAAAATACCGTCCACAAACACCCGTAAGGTGGCTCTGTCTGCAAACGGAACTTCCAGGTCAATTTTAGAGCCGGGTTGGCGCGTTTCGTTCAAAATTTCGTTTTCTGTATCGCCTTGTTCCAACACTACACGCACGCGGCTGGCGTTTTTGCCTTGCGGCATTTCGTAGTGCAGATGGTACGATTTTTCATCTTCGCCTGCTTGGCGGCGGCTGACCGTAACTTCCAAGTTAGCACCGGGGGCAATTTGGCTGTCTTCCGCCGGATTTTGCGCGGCAACGGTGCCGCTCGGAAAGACGGATTTTGCATCTTCTTTAATGATTAAATTGATATTTTGTGCGCTGGCCCACAAGGTAGCTTCGGAAAGTTTTTTACTCTTAAAATTGGGCACTAAAATTACGCTTGCCGGCGGTGCCCCGTTGGAAAGAACGAGGGAAACTTTATCGCCTTTTTGCACCATACTGTCCGCCTTGGGCGTTTGGGCGACAATAAGCCCTTTTTCATAAGTCAGCGAATAGGCATTATCCACTTTATCTACCAAAAGCCCCGCCTGGCGTACGGCCAGTTGGGCGCTTCTTAAATCGGTGCCGACGGTGTTGGGCACAAAGACCATTTCGTCCCCTTGGCTAATCCACACGCGGATAACGCGTCCCTCGCGCACGGTAGAGCCTGCCGAGGGCAACTGGCGCAGGACGGAACCCGGAGCCACCTCTTTGGCAAATTCCACCCCCGCTTGTTTTAAAGCCAAATTGCTGGAAGCGAGCAAGCCGAGGGCTTGCGTAACAGATTTTTTGGTTAAATCGGGTACGGTAACTTCTTTGCGGGTGTGCACCAGCGCACCCAATACCCAATCGGCTGATATAAAAATCAGCGCGATAAAAAATAGAACAATAAGCCCCGCCACAATCCATTTCGTGCGGCGGTTTTTATTTGTTTTCTTTAAAAAATCGTCAAAATTCTGTTCGTTACTCACGTTATTCTCTAAATGCCCCGTCGTGCGCTTTTAATCCGCGCCCGTTGGCAAAGGCTGCTGCCGGCATCGGTTTTTTGCCTGCGGGGTGTACTTCGTTTAACCAAATAGTTCCTTCTTTACATTTTACTAAAATTCCCCGGTTTCTTTCAATTAATAACACGGTTCCGGCCGGTTCGTTTGAGTTCTGGTCTCCCGGTTCGGCACGCAGTATTTGTAGCCACTCTGTTTTGTTGTTGTGTGTAAAAGGAACCTTGGGCTTGGGGCCGCACGCCAGACCGCGTACGCGGTTGTTTAGTTCGGCGGCGGTTAAAAGTTCCGGGCGCAGGAGTGCGTCTTCTTTTGCCAGCATAGGGGCCAAAGTTGGCTCGCCAACCTGTGGGGTTTGGACGATATTACCTTTTTCAACTTGCTCCAAGCACTCCTTTAAGCCGTCCAAACCGAGGGGAATTAATTTTTCAAACAAGGTTTGCGCGTTGTCTTGCGGCAAAATGTCGGTTTCCTTTTGCAAAAACAGCGGGCCGTCATCCATACCCGGGCGAATCCAAAAGACGGAAATACCCGTGTGCGTGTAGCCTTGGATAAGGGCTTGCTGGACGGGCGCCGCGCCGCGCAATTTGGGCAGGAGCGAAAAGTGTACATTTAAAATACCGAGTTTGGGCAAGGCTAAAAAATCGGGACGGAAGATTTTGCCGTATGCCACCGCTACGCCCAAATCAAAGGGCACGGCGGCTATTTTGTCAAAATCGTCCTTTAATTTTTCGGGAGATAAAACAGGTAAATTCAGTTCCAGTGCGCGCTGCTTGACCGGGCAGGGGGTAATTACCATACCGCGCCCGCGGGGTTTGTCGGCCTGGGTAACGACGAGTTGTACGTCGGTTAATTGGTGAAGTAACTCTAAATACGGCACGGACAAATCGGGCGTGCCAAAGAAAATTGTTTTTAATTTAGCCATATATATAATAATATCAAATATGGAAAGGAGGCAACAGATGAATTGGCAGCGTTTGGTTATCGGGGCGACGGCCTTTGCATTAATTGGTGTATTTCATCCGCAGGGGAAATTCTTTCTCCCTTGTTAAGCATAGCGGGTTTTTGCGCGCAGTGGAGCATAAAGGAACTTTTTGAGCAGGAAAAACGCGTGCAAAAGGGTTGGTTTGTCAAAAATTCAAATCGCAAATAATCTGGCCCTAATTGGCGGGAAATAAGCAAAAGCGGTATAATAATAAAAAGCGGCTTTATGCTTAATCACTTTTATAAGGAAACTGTCTATGAAACAAGTAATTTTAACCGGAGACCGCCCGACAGGCCGTTTACACGTTGGACATTATGTCGGCTCTTTAAAAAGACGCGTGCAACTGCAAAACAGCGGCAAGTTTGACCAAATTTTTATTATGATTGCGGATGCCCAGGCTCTAACGGATAATGCCCACCAGCCCCAAAAGGTGCGCGAAAACATTATCCAAGTAGCACTGGATTATTTATCTTGCGGATTAGACCCCGAAAAATCCACTATTTTTATCCAGTCTATGATCCCCGAACTTACGGAACTGACGTTTTATTATATGAATTTAGTAACCGTCGCGCGCGTGGGCAGAAATCCTACCGTAAAATCGGAAATTAAAATGCGCGACTTTAAGACCAGTATCCCCTTGGGCTTTTTTGCCTATCCGGTCAGCCAGGCGGCTGATATTACGGCGTTCCGTGCTACCGCGGTGCCAGTGGGAGAAGACCAAATGCCGATGTTGGAACAATGCCGCGAAATTGTGCATAGTTTTAATTCTATTTATGGTGAAACCTTGGTGGAACCGCAGATTATCCTGCCTGATAACAAGGCTTGTCTGCGTTTGCCCGGTACGGACGGAAAGGCCAAAATGAGTAAATCGTTGGGCAACTGCATTTATTTGTCCGACGATGAAGAAACCGTACGCAAAAAAGTAATGTCTATGTTTACGGACCCGAACCACGTTCGCGTGGAGGACCCGGGCCGTGTGGAAGGCAACCCCGTGTTTGTGTATTTGGATGCGTTCAGCCGCCCGGACCATTTTGAGCGGTTTTGGCCCGAATACAAAAATTTGGACGAACTCAAAGCGCATTACCAGCGCGGTGGTTTGGGCGATGTAAAGATTAAAAAGTTCTTAAACCAGGTGTTACAGGACGAACTGGCCCCGATTCGCGAGCGCCGTAAACAATGGGAAGCGCACTTGCCGGAGGTGTACGAAATTTTAAAGAAGGGCACCGAAAAGGCCCGTACGGTGGCCGCGCAAACAATGCACGATGTGCGCGCCGCAATGAAAATCAATTATTTTGAATAGCAAAAGTTGATTTTTTATACCGCACCCCCGCCCAATCCGCGAGGGTGTTTTAATTTTATCCGCTGGTGTTATTTGAAAGGGAAAATAATGCTCTACAAAACTATTTATCATTCGCCTATTGGGGCTTTGACCTTGGGTGCGGACGAAACTCATTTGGTCGGTCTGTGGCTAGCGGGGCAAAAGTATTTTGGAGCCGGTTATCAGGAACCATTTGCCGAGCGGGCGGACCACCCTGTTTTGCAAAAGGCCGTCCAATGGTTACAATCGTATTTTGCCGGGGAACGTCCGCTCCTTTCGGCCTTGCCTTTAAACCCGCAGGGCAGCCCCTTTCGTAAGCGTGTATGGCAGATTTTGCGCGAAATTCCTTATGGACAAGTGATTACCTATGGCGATATTGCCCGCCGTTTAGCCCGAGAACAAGGGCAAAAAAGTATGGCTGCCCAGGCTGTTGGCAGTGCGGTGGGGCATAACCCCATTTCCATTATTATCCCGTGCCATCGCGTGGTGGGGGCAAACGGGAGTTTGAAGGGCTATGCCGGTGGATTAGCAGCCAAGCGTTGGCTTTTAAGGCACGAAAAGATATAAGGTTTTCTAGGGATTTGACACCCTTATCCAGGCAGGGAAACCACCTGCCCAAACCGCAACTACCGCGCCTTTCGTAATATATTTTTTACGACGATAGAATGATAAAAAAATCACTTTTTGGATGAAAAAAAGCCCTCCGACGGAGGGCATAAAAAAGAGCCAAGACGGGGGATCGAACCCCGGACCTATCGCTTACGAAGCGATTGCTCTACCAGCTGAGCTATCTTGGCATTACAAATCGTTCACTTCTAACATATATATTCTACAAAAAAACAGACAACTTTGCACACGCTCTCTTATTTTCTGACGGAAGAAGTTATTTTTTGTACCTGCATTTCCAGGGCATTTATCTGCGGGTTATGGCGGTTTTTCTCCAAAAATTCATCTTCGGTTACACCTTTGGGGCCGCGCTTGTAAGCATCTATCCACGCTTGGGCTTGCGCCGGGTTGCGCTCCATCAGGGAAATGCTCGTCAAAAAGAGATAGGTTTCCGCATTAACCGGGTCCAGCGCCAGCGAACGCTTAAAGGCGCGCTTGGCCTGCTCCATATTGTCCCGCGCAATTTGACTGTACCGCTGAAATTCGTCCGCACTTTTGGCCTGCGCCGCCTCTTGGGAGGCCCGCAACGCCATAGCATAATACAACTGGCCGATATTTTGATGTAGGGCCGTATGGTTGGGGGCATATTTAAGCACCCACGCAAAATCTTTTAAGGCCCGTTCATAATCGTTAGACGGTTTATCCGTATCGCCGCGTGCGGGGGAAAATTGCGTTGTCAAATCAAATATAGTGGCAAAGGTGTTGGCGCGGTATTGGCGGTATTCCGTCAAAAGCGGGTTTAGTTTAACTGCCCGCGTAAAATAAGACAATGCTCCCTCGGCGTTACCCATTTGCACCAGACGCACGCCTAAACTGTAATAATGGTTCGCCTGAAATAGCCCATAGAACCACACCAGTCCCGGCACGGTGGCGGCCAGTAACAGCCCGGTACGCGCCGCTCGGCTTGTCCACGCGGCCCGCAGGTACACATAGCCTACACCCAGTATGCACCCTAACAGTACGGTCCACGCACAGCAGATTAAAAATCCGTCGCCGAGTTTACTGGCAGACATAGAGTCCGAAATTTCTTTAAATTCTCCCAGCACTTGCCACGCTCCATAAGCCAAGGCTCCTGCTAACACCAATCGTGTCCCCCACAAGAGCCACGGCGCGGAAAAGAAGATTTTTTCTTTTGAGTTATCTTCTTGCGGTGGGTTGGACAAAGCAATAATTACTCCGATAAATACCGCAAAAAAGAGCCCGCTGGAAGCAAAGCGCAAACTGATATCCACAAATGCGTGCGCCATTAGTCCGGCAAGTGCCGTAGCATAGCCCAGCAAATAGAATACTCTCTCGCGTTCTTCGGCGGATAGTTGGCTTGCTGTCTGCAAGTTTGTCCAAGCGCAGATAAACACGAAAGCCAGCAGCCACAGAAAGATTGCCAGTCCCACCGTTCCCGTTGTGGCCCATTGTTCCAGATATTCGTTTTCGGCGTGTTGTGTTTCGGTGTTGTGGGAGTTTTCAATGTAAAAAATTTGCGGGCGTTTGTAGGCCGGATAAATAATTTTAAAACTGCCCGGCCCGGTGCCCATAACGGGGGAATCTTGCACCATTTCAAAGGCGGCAAGCCAGGTAAACGAGCGGAAACTGACGGACTGAAAGCGTTTTGCCGTGTAGGTCCCCGCCAATATAAGGGCGGCGAGAAGCACTCCTGCCGCTGCAAGGTTTAATTTTTTTATATGTTTAGTGGGGAAAATACGGTTGGTAAACAGAAAAGTGCCCACCGCGGCCGCCGCCCCGTATGCCAGCCATGCGCCTTTGCTCTCCGTGAAGAATAATTCTACTAGCCCAAGCCCCAAGAGTACAAGTAGTGATTTCTTGCGCGTTGCCAAATATTGTGCGCCGGCGACAGCCGAGGCAAACACTACAAACGCGCCAAAAAAATTCGGGTTAGCGTGGGTGGAAAAAATGCGGCGCGTAAAGAAGCCCCGCCACGGCAGGAAATCTGCCCCCGGCCAAAAGCCGTCCACTATTTGCAACGCACCATAAGCAAACGAAATCCACGCGGCGATAATGATAAATTTAGTAAGCGTGCGGATATCTTTTTGTGTAAATTCAGTAGCGATTAACATCATTATCCCGCCGTACATTAGCAAGCGGATAAATTCCTCGGCGCTTTCCAAATGAAAAGGCCCGCATATAAAGGAAATGATATTCCACCCGAGGTACGCAAATACAGGGAATAAAAACGGGAAATTTTGGCGCGTAAAAGGGCTTTTCCACTCGGCTATTTTCAGTGCGGCCCATAAGCCCAAGAGTACGATTGCCCCGGCGTGAAGCAGGGTGAGTTTTACTTGGGCGGTGTCGTATGTTCCGGTAAAAAAGGAGATGCTGACAAGCAGACATAGCCACCCGGTAACGACGGGCAAACATTTGCGGAGGAACGCCCCGAGCGGAGAGGTAGGGGCTTTTTTAGTGGGAGTGGAAATTATTTTTGCGGACATACTTGTATTATAGCAATTAAACTACGCCGGGCCCTAGCCGGCCCGCTAGGCTGTCGTTTGCCTGAGTTGTTTATTGATTGGCTGTTAACGGGTCTAAAAGACCCGTATAAAAGAGTTTTTCCGTCTGGGCCCCAAAAAGGCTTGACTCGTTTTTTTTTTTTGATACAGTACCATTACGGTCCGGGGAGGGTTATATAAAAACTCCTACAGTCGCCCAAACCGGGCCGTACACAAGAGAAAGTGAAAAAGGAGAAGAAAAATGATTAAGAATAATAACAAAGGTTTCACGCTCATTGAGTTGTTGGTCGTGGTCCTTATCATCGGCATTTTAGCCGCAATGGCAATGCCTTCCTACTTCAAAGCAATGGAACGCTCCCGTATGACGGAAGCCGTAACATTGCTTGCTAACATTGCACAGGCGCAACAACGCAAATATATGCAGATTAACTCTTATGCCAAAAATTACAGTGGTTTGGACGTTGCGCCGAAAGGTGCTACGGGTGGTGAGTATTGTACCAAAGGAACCTTGGCTAAGAGCGCATGTGGTAACGGTAATGGTTTCTTAGTTTCCTTGGAACAAACAAATACTACCTTAAACGAGGGTAATGCCGTAGCCAAACGCGTGGGGCCTGGAACCTTGCAATATGATTACAGTTTGGTACGCTATTATAATGGTGAAGGAACCCAATGCAACGCAGCAAACAAAAACGGTGCGGAACTTTGTATGGATTTCTGTGGCTTGGATGACACTGCTGCTGCTGACTTTAAATGTTGCAGTGACGGTACCAAAGGCGATAAACAAGGCGCTTGTGCCAAACCGACTATGGACCTCGGCAAATAATATTATTTAGCAAATGGCTAAAACCGCTCTTTCCTCTGTTTGGGAAGGGCGGTTTTTAATGGGGGGAAAATACATAAGTTTATTTTGTATTGTCATTCCAGGGCCCGCATACAAGCGGGAACCTGGAATCCAGAAATAAAATAAGGAGTTTTTCTAATAAACAGACTGGATCCCGGGTCCACGCCCGGGATGACAATTAGAAAGAGTGTTATCCCAGAGGGGAGCAGGCGCCCCGCAAGGACCCGGCGCGGAGCGTTCGGGGATAAATAAGACGGTCATTCTGGGTATAAAGGCCAAAAAGTGGTACTATTTTGCCTTGTTTTATAACAACAGATCCTGGACTACAACTTTCCAGGATGACGGCAACGACGAACAACGGATTCCCGAGCCCTGCGGGCGGCCACTCTTTCGGGAATGACGATAAGCAAAAAAGCAAAGGCAATCGTCATCCCCGAGTGTTTTTGTCGGGGATCTGTCGTTATTGTTGTTTGCACGACGAACAACGGATTCCCGACTACAACTTTCGGGAATGACGGCAACGACGAACAACGGATCCCCAAACCATGAGGAGCCATCAACCAAAGCAGAAAATAGCCGTCATTATCAAAGAAGTCGTCTTTACTTTTTAAGTGTGGAACAAATTTCCTGCCCTTGGGGGGTGCGCGGAGTGCAGGTTAAAGGGCCGCCCCCAAAGGGGTAGTAGAGCGTATAAATGATGTCCATCGCCCCAGTGCGGGCATTGGCTTGTATGCCGCCGCGTTCCAACACCAGGTCAAAGCCGCGGCAGGAAAGTTTCTGCGGGCCAATTTTCAGGCACTCGCCCGGCAACACTTGCCACTCGCGCGGGTCCACCCCCGGGCGGGATGCGGCCGCCACCTGGGCGCGGGCGGCTTCGTCCGTTTCTGCCAGTACGCGCGTGAGTTGCACATACCGCTCTGCGTGTTGATATTGCGGCAAGGCAACTCCCCACAACAAGAGAAGCACAAACACAATCGCCAATGCTACCGATACGAGCGTTATCCAAGTGAGGGATGCGTCCTCGTCTTCTTCTTCCATAGCGTCCGGGTCAAATTCGGCAGATTTTAAAATTACCGCGCTGTGGCTGATTCGGTCGTGCAAGGTGCGTTTCTTTTTGTCCCACGCGGCTACAAAGAATCCGAAATAAAAAGTTACATTAGTTACCAGTTTGGAAACAATGCGCTCCGTGGCCTGCCAAAAGGAAAGCCGGCGGCCGCGGCGGTCCACTACCTTTATGCCCATTAATATTTTTCCTATGCTGGCTTGAAGGGGGGAACTTTCCAAGAGCGCATAATAGAGCCAAATGATGACGAGTAATACAAGCGAAACGGTGGCATAACTCTTCATCATTTGCCACAATACCCAATACAAAACAGCAAAGAAAAGAACATCAATTAAAAAGGCAAAAAAACGTTTTCCTATTCCGGCGTACATAAGGCACCTCCCAGAACAGCATATATGTATAGTATAGGGGTTTAACGCTATTTAACAAGCCGGAAAATGAATTATAAACATAGGGGCACGTCTTGTGCGAGTGCGGCTTTTAAGAGGTCATTGGGGTTGATTTTAATTTGCAAACCGCGCAGTCCCGCGCTGACGTATATAAAATCCCACAAAATGCAATCCTCGTGGATAAAGGTAGGAAAGGGTTTCTTCATACCCAAGGGGGAACAACCTCCGCGCATATAGCCTGTAACCGGTACGAGTTCTTTGACGTGCAGCATTTCGCACGATTTGTTGCCGCTTGCGCGGGCGGCGGCCTTCATATCCAGTTCCGCCCCGCCGGGGATTACGCACACAAAAAAGCCCGTTTTGTCGCCGCGCAACACTAAGGTTTTATATACTTGGTCAATGTTTTGCCCCAGGGTTTGCGCAACGTGCAGTGCGCTTAAATTTTCTTCGTCCACCTCGTAGGGGATAAGTTCATAGGAAATATTTAATTCGTCCAAGTGGCGGGCGGCGTTTGTTTTGTGGATTTTATTTTTCATTTTTTGCTTCCCTTGGCTTTTTTGGAAGATGCCTTTGGAGCGGAAATTTTGGGGGCGTGAAGTTTTTGCTCCGGGTGCGCTGCCAAAAATTTATCCACCGCTTCCAATTCCGGCTTTAAATAACGCCCGGTATAAGATTCCTTGCACCCGGCTACCTGCCGGGGAGTGCCCGCGCAAACAATCATGCCGCCCTTGTCGCCGCCTTCGGGGCCGAGGTCAATCAGCCAGTCGGCGGTTTTGATAACGTCCAAATTGTGTTCAATAATCAGTACGGTATTGCCCTTGTCAGCCAAACCGTGCAGCACTTGCAAGAGTTTATCAATATCCGCAAAGTGCAAACCGGTGGTTGGCTCATCCAAAATATAGAGTGTTTTTCCGGTCCCCTTGCGGGAAAGTTCATCTGCCAGTTTTACGCGCTGGGCTTCGCCGCCCGAAAGAGTGGTAGCGGCTTGGCCCAGTTTAATGTAGCCGAGGCCTACGTCGTTTAGGGTTTTTAAATAGCGTTTGATTTTGGGAATAGCATCAAAAAATTCCAATGCCTGCGATACACTCATATCCAATACTTCGGCAATATTTTTACCCTTGAATTTTACTTGTAAGGTATCTTCGTTGAAGCGCTGTCCGTTGCATTCCTCGCACTTTACATAAATGTCTGGCAAAAACTGCATTTGGATTTTTAAAATGCCGTCGCCTTGGCACTTTTCGCACCGTCCGCCCTTTACGTTAAAGGAAAAACGGCCCGGCTGATAACCCCGGCGCTTTGCTTCGGGCATTTCGGCGAATAAGTCGCGAATATGCGAAAATACGCCCGTATAGGTGGCGGGGTTACTGCGTGGCGTTTTGCCGATAGGGCTTTGGTCCACAATGATAACTTTATCAATGTTTTCCAACCCTTTAATGGCTTTATGTTTGCCGGGAGCATCTTTGGCCCCGTAAAATTTTTGGGCAAGGGCTTTGTATAAAATTTGGTGGATAAGCGTGGATTTGCCCGAGCCGGACACACCGGTTACGCAGATGAATTTGCCCAGCGGAAATTTAACGTCAATATTTTTGAGGTTGAACTGTTGTGCGCCTAAAATTTCCAAATACTTGCCGTTGCCTTTGCGCAGTTCCGCGCGCGGGAGAATCATCCTTCGTCCGTTTAAGTAGGAAGCCGTGAGCGACTTTTCATCACGCAAAAAATCAGCCGTCGGCTCTGCCGCCACAATGTTGCCGCCGTATTCGCCTGCCGCGGGGCCGAGTTCTACTACATAATCGGCGGCTAAAATAGTGTCCTTATCGTGCTCCACAATGATAAGGGTGTTGTCCAAATCGCGCAGGTTTTTAAGCGTATCAATTAAGCGGTCGTTGTCGCGCGAGTGCAAGCCGATAGTCGGCTCGTCCAATACATACAGCACCCCCGTTAAGCCGGAACCGATTTGCGTAGCCAGGTGGATACGCTGTGCTTCCCCGCCCGATAAGGTTTGGCTTTTGCGCTCCAAAGTTAAATAAGAAAGGCCCACGCTGTTTAAAAAATCCAGACGGGCGCGGATTTCCTTCAATACGTCTTTGGCGATAATTTTTTCCTTCTTCGTTAGTTCAATCTGTTCAAAAAAAACTTTGGCGGCGGATACCTGCATAGCCGTAATATCATTAATATTTTTGCCGTTAATGCGAACGGATAAGGCCTCGGGCTTTAAGCGTTTGCCGTTGCAGGTGGGGCAAGTAATTTCGCGCATAAAGCGGTTATATATTTCCTCTTTTACAAAGTCGCTTTCGCTTTCTTGGTAGCGGCGTTTTAAGTTGGTAATTACGCCCTCAAAGATTTGTTCTCCGCCGGAAAGTCCGGACGTATAACTGGCTCCGCCCACACCGTAGAGAATCAAATCGCGTTGTGCTTTGGGCAATTTTTCCCACGGCGTATTCATATTGATACGGCTGCGGTGGCAAATTTGTTTTAAAATATCAAAATAATAACCGCTCCACGAGGTTTTCCAACGGTGGGTGCGGGTGGTAACCGGATTGTGCCACGCCGCAATGGCTCCTTCGTTAATAGAAAGGGTACTGTCCGGCACGACCAAATCTTCGGCCACCTCTATTTTTAGCCCCAAGCCGTTGCAGTCCGGGCACGCACCGTAAGGGGAGTTGAACGAAAAAAGACGCGGTTCCAGTTCACTAAACCCGATACCGCAATGTGCGCAGGCGTTATTTTCACTATATGTAAATTCGCGCGGCTGGTCGCCCTCGGCTTCCACAATGTGCACAAGCCCTTGTGCGTATTTTAATGCGGCTTCCAAACTTTCCACCAATCGTTCACGGTCAAATTCTTCTACAAAAATCTCGTCTGTTACCAGTTCAATGGTATGCTTTTTGTAGCGTTCTAGCGAGGGGGTATTGTCCAACGTGATGACCGTACCGTCCACGCGGGCCTTTACATAACCTTCTTTTTTAAATTTGGCAAAAAGTTCTTCGTAAGTTCCCGCCCGCCCGCGGACGACGGGGGATAAAATAAAAACGGTTTTTTCGTTAAATTTTTTTAAAATATCCTGTGCAATACCCTGTACGCTCCAAGATTCCACTTCCCGTCCGCAATGGGGGCAAAAGCGGTGTCCCACGCGGGCAAATAACAGACGTAAATAGTCGTAAATTTCCGTAACCGTGGCAACGGTAGAGCGGGGATTTTTGGACGGGTTTCTCTGCTCAATGGAAATCGCCGGGGAAAGGCCCTCAATATGTTCTACATCGGGTTTTTCCATCAGTTCCAAAAATTGCCGGGCATAGGCGGACATACTTTCCACATAGCGCCGCTGCCCTTCGGCATAAATGGTGTCAAAAGCCAAGGAACTTTTACCCGAGCCGGACAGCCCGGTTACTACGACCATTTTATCTTTGGGTAATTCTACGGTAACATTTTTTAAATTGTGGCCTTTTGCGCCGATTACTTTAATACTCTTCATAACGTTAAAAACCCCCAGGGGGCGTCGCACTCTTTTTATAAGCGCGTAAAACGCCCTTTTTGCTTAAATAAATTATATAATTTATATATCTTTCATACCCGGAGCGCGCGCGTGAAAAAACCGCTTAAATATTTGCTCTATACTTTGGGCATCCTTTTATCCGTCGGCCTGATTGCCGTTATGATTTATCAGGCTAAGGACAGTTTTGTAAAAATTTGGCAAGGTGTCAAAACCAAATACCTCTTTTTATCTTTGTTGTCATCCGTTCTTATTTATGTGGCAATGGGGATGAGCCTGTACGAAGTGCTGCGTATTATGGGGCGGAAAGTTTCTAAAAGCGCGGCAATGGGTATCGCTCTTGTTTCCACCACGGTAAACTATATCGTTTCCTCGTTGGGGGTCAGCGGGTTTGCCTTGCGTGCCCACTTGCTAAACCGCCGCCGGGTGCCGTTCGGCACTTGCGTTACGGCCAGCATTGTCATTACGGTACTTTTGTATTTTGTGTTGGCGATTATCATTTTGCAGGGGTCGGTGCTGATGCTGTTTAATTCGTCGGCAACCACAATGCAACTGCTAAAAAACTTTTCGCTTATTATTGTAATGTGTGCGGTGTGTGTGGTGATTACGGCATTTCTCTTTAATAACGAATTGCGCTCCAAATGGTTGCGAAAATGTTTCCGTATGATGAACAAGGTGCTTTACCACGTTTTCCGCGCCTTAATTCCCAAAGGAAAATATGATGACTTTATGGACCAGTTGGACGAAGGGATAGACCTTATCCACCGCAAAAAGAATAAACTTACTATGACGATTATTTACGTCTGTGCGGATTGGCTGTTTACGATTTTTGTACTTTATTTTGCCTTCCGTGCCGTGGGCATACACATTACGGCGGGGGTGTTGGTTGCCGGGTTTGCCGTCGGTATGGTTACGACGCTAATTCCCATTTTGCCGGGCGGTTTAGGCGCTATGGAATTGGCGATGACGGCGGTTTATTCCCAAATGGGTATAGACTGGGATTCCGCTTTGATGGCTTCGCTGATTTACCGTGTGGTGTATTACATTTTGCCGGGTATTGTAAGTATTTTTATCTATTGGGGCTTGCAACTTTCGTCCCCTTCCTCGCCGCGCAAAAATAAAAAGTCCAAAGGAGCCCTGCTATGAAAGAACGCATTAACGAACAAGTCCCCAGCGTGCGCCCCAGTTGTTATGTGCATAAAACGTCGGTATTAATCGGCGACGTTACGTTAGGGGAAAATGTGTCTGTTTGGCCTTGCGCCGTGTTGCGCGGGGATATCGCTTCCATTACGGTGGGGGATAATTCCAATATTCAGGAAAATGCCTGCGTTCACGTCAATTATGATGCCCCTTGTATTATAGGCCGCGGGGTTAGTGTGGGGCACGGGGCAGTTGTGCACGGCAGTAAAATCGGCGATAATTGCCTGATTGGGATGAACGCCGTGGTGATGGAAAGTGAAATCGGCCCGAACTGTATTATTGGTGCGGGAGCAGTTGTGCCGGCTGGAAAAAATATTCCGGCGGGTTCTCTTGTAATGGGTGTTCCGGCCAAAATTGTACGCAAACTGGAAGAAGACGAAGTAAACGGTATTATCAAAAATGCCCGTGAATATGCCGGGGCTATCCGTTTGTACAAAGATAATTGCGAAGAGTTGTAATATGAAAAAAGTGGTACTTATAGAAGATTCCAAGGTGCTGGGAAACGCTCTTTGCGGTGCCTTGAAAGTGGACGGGATTGAGGTGCATTGGGCCGAAAACGGCGTGGCCGGGGTGCAACTGGCTAAGCAAATAAAGCCCAATTTGGTTCTGCTGGATTTAATGCTCCCTAAATTAAGCGGGTTTGACGTGTGCAAACTGTTAAAGACCGATAATGCCACCTGGCGGATTCCGGTGGTAATAATGTCCACTTTATCCGACCCCGAATCGCGCGACCGGGCTACGGAAGCGGGGGCTGATTATTTTATTCCCAAGCCCTATGATTTAGCCGCCACATTAGCCGAAATAAAAAAACTGTTGCAGATGTAGTTGGGCTTGTTTCCCTGCAAAAAGTACAGGGTAAAAAGTTGTATGATAATGATTAAAAGTTTCAGCCGTTAAATTAGGAGAGTATATGTCTCAATCCACAAAGAAACAAACCGCAAAATTAGATTTGGACGCTTTGGAAAATTTGCTTGATGAGGGCCGTCCGTCGGATGTTTTGGCGGTACTGGCCGAGGCCAAAAAGAAGGATGCCGCCGCTTGGTTTTTAACGGGGGAGGCGCAACGCCAACTCGGCTCCTTTGAGGATGCTTTAAAGAGTTATGCCGCCTGTTTGAAAGTCGCCGACGAGGCCGAACGCCGTATGGATGCGCTTTTGGCGATGGCGGCTTGCTACCGCACGTTGGGACACTCTGCGGCTGCGTATGAATTGGCCGAAGATGCCTTAAAAATGGCGCAGGAATTGGAATACGACGAGTTCGCCGTCCGCGCAATGCAAGAAATGGGTATGGCCTTGCGCGCTTGGGGCCGCTTGGAGGAAGCACTTGATTTGTTGGATGCCGTTTTGTCCGCCTATACACAGTTAAAGGACTATGCCGGAATGAGTTTTATCCATTGGGCCAAGGGGGGAATCTTCCGCCTGCAAGGCCATTTTGAAGAAGGCGTAGCGCAGTTTAAAAAGGCTATTTCTCTTGCCAAAAAAGCGGGCGATGATATTTCCGTGGCCTACGGGCATTGCGGTCTAGCCGGAATTAGCCGGATTTGCGGAAAGATTGACGAGTGTGTAAAGAACTATAAATTGGCGGAAAAAATCTTCCGCAAAAGCGAGGATGTTTTCGGCAAGGCCTATACCAACTGTGGTATGGCCAACGGCTTGCGCCAACAGGGCAAGTACGACGAAGCCCTGCGTCATTACAACGTGGCTGATAAACTCTATTCGTCTATCCACGATACGGTGGACTTGGGCTTTGTAAAATGGGGCCGCGCGGATATTTTAAAACGCAAAAACAAAATGGCCGCCGCCTTAAAAGATTTGGAAGAAGCGCGTGTTTTGTTTGACAATTCGGATGAAAAACGCGGGCAAATTCTCACAAAACTTTCTTTGGCGCAGGTGTTATATGCCTTAGGCCGCACCGACGAAGCGGAGCAACTCTACGAGGAGGGCGTGTCGCAGGCGCGCGCCGAGGGGTTGCATACATATTTGGAAAGTTACACCTGATTTAAGTTTGAAGCAGTAAAAGCCCCTAGGCCCGTTCCTAGGGGTTTTTCGTTAGTTATATTTTATTCCCTTGTAAAAGGTAAAAAGAACAACTATACTATAAATATATTCATCTGTTGTAAAAGTGCCGTAAGGCGGGTTTTACAGCGGACTGTTTTCTATTGGGGAAAATATGAAAAAATATCTTTTATTATTAACCTGTTTAACACTCGCCGCCTCTGCAAGTGCGTGGGGGCTGTTGGAGGATTTGGTTTCATTTAATGGGGATCCTTATATATACAAGAAAAGTTTTTTGTATTATGTGCTGACTGCCAAAAACCCCAAGATTCGTGTGTGTGTGAGTACAGAGGGAACCAGCACCGACCCGGCCCGTCAAAAAATTACGCGGGATTATTTTTTGCAATCCACACAATCGGCATTGGATAATTGGTTGTCTTTTGTCCGCACGCAGTTGGGCGAGCCCCAACCTGTCCCCACTCCCGCCAAGGGTAAAAAGAAAGCCAAAAAGCAACAGACTTCTGCCATTGCGCCAGAATTTGCGCGTAAGGACGAGTTTGCTGATATTTTGGAGGCTTTGCCGCGCCGCATTGAGTTGCAAGTAATTAACCCCAATGGTGAAGATTGCGATAAAGTAATGAAAGGCAAATACGATTTGCGTATTAAATCGCTGGGAAATTTAAAGTATGGTTCCGTTTGGCAGCAACTTTCTCACACCCGGGGGAAGGCCGCCTCTATAAAAGGCGTTTACGATAAAGATCCGACGATTTGGATACTTTCTCTGCCGGGTAATGATGATTATACGGCTTCTAAATTGGCGGAGCAAGAGGCTATGAGAACAACCGGTATATTTATGAGCGCGTACACGTTAGACTACGATATGGATAGAGTAGCCAGGCACGAAATGGGGCATTTTTTTGGATTGGCCGACCAATATGAAGACAAGAAAAATATGAATAAGGTCCGCTCCTTGCTTCGCACCGAACCGGGCGAGGTCGTTTTTGGCGGCTTACCTTCTGTAATGGCGAAATCTACAACTCTCACTTGCGATGATTTGGAAGGCTTTATCAACGCGGTGGACTTTATTTGGGGTATGGAGGGGAAAAACTCCCCGCGCGTGCAAAATGGGTGGAAGAGCCTGTGCGGAAAACCTTATACCTATTTGCAGGGGATTCCCGTCAAAGATTCTGCCGATATGGCCAAGGTACAGGCCTATTTAAAAAATTGGAAACAATCTGCCGTGCAACTGGGACAGTTGGCCCAACTGGGGCAAGAGTGGCGCGCTTATTTGGAAAAAGTCCGCAAAATGGAAGAGGAGTATGTTGATGCTTTATATACCAAACGCCAACAAATGCGGGGCGGTTTGGATAAGGCGGGGCTGGCTTTGTCCGCCGAGAGCCGGTACTTAACGCAAAAAGCGGCTAAAATCAAGGATATTATAGAACAGCAAATTGAGCCGGCGGAAGAGGCTGCGCGGGCAGGCAATGTTTCAGCCCAGCAGATACGCCAGTTAGTGCAAAATTTAAGCCAATACAAGGGACAATATACGCCGGAATCCAAGGTTTTAGATGCCAAGGGTTTGCTGACGGCCCAACCGTATGAGGATGACTTTTCGCCGATTACTTACCCTTGCTTGGTTTGCGGTAAACCGGTGGGGCTGGAAAATGGTTATTTAAGCCAAGATGTAAAGGTACTCGGACGTATTCGCCCCTATCATATTCATAGCGCTTGCGAGGCTAAGGCCTCTGCCTATTATTCCAAATTGGGGAACACTTACCGACATAAGGCGACCAAGCGCACAGTACCGACGTGGACACAACTGACACAATCGCAAGAGGCTAATCCTTTGTTAGCACAGTTGGAGACGGATTTGATGCCTGCTAAAAAGACGGTTCCCGTGGTGCTTGATAATCTGGACGCTAAAAAGGGTAGCGAGGTTGCTCCGCGCAAAAATCCTTTGGTGGCTTCGTTGCCAGCCAAACCCGCGGGAGCAACGCCTAAACGGGCGACTCCTTCGTCAGCCCCCAAAAACAGCAAGCCTGCTTCTGATGGGCAAAATGCAGCCCCCGTCAAGCAGAAAGCGGAACCCGCTAAGCCCGTTGTATCTCCCGTTCAAACGCCTGTTATCGCGCCTAAGGCAAAATGCGTGGTCTGCGGACAGGAAATGGCGGACGGTACTTTTTACACCGATTCCGTGGGCCGCACCGTGCATAAACACTCGTTGTGTGCGTACCGCTTCTTTAAGCGTTTCCACAAAACGGATGAGGATAGCCTGACCCGCTATTCGGACTATTACTTTTTCAGTATGCCTAATGATGTGGTGCAGGCCAAGGCCGATATGCGTAAACTGGATTTGACCTTTGCCGATATCCGCCGCTACCGCGCGCAGGAAGAAGCCGCCGCCGAAGATTTTAAGAAATCGCTTGAAGCGGAAAAATTGGCCAAGGCGCAAGCACAGGCCAAGGCCGAAAAATGCCGCTTGGTGATACAAGTAACTCCGGCGGATGTGCAAGCCTATGAAAAGGAAAATAAAGCGGTATTGGCCCGCGTAGCACAAAAAGAAGCAGGCGGACGGCCACTGACCAAAAAGGAAACCTTGGTCAAACGGCATTACGCCCAATTAAAAGACAATTTGGCCCTCACGGAAGAGTGCAAGGGTTAAAATATATAAAAAACCCCGGGTTTTGGCCCGGGGTTTTTTTGCAAACAGAAAGAAATTAGTTGATTTCTTTAATTTCCACGTCAAAGGTCAAATCTTTTCCGGCTAACGGGTGGTTAAAGTCCAACACCACTTCTTTATCCGTGATTTCCTTTACCACCGCGCGGAAAGTGTGTCCTTCGTTGCTGGCACCCACCATATCACCTACTTTTAAATGTTCAGCCCCGCCAATGGCTTCTTTCGGTACGCGGCGGATGGCTTCCGGCAAGACTTTGCCATAGCCTTTTTCCGGCGCAACTTTTACAGTCTTCTTGTCGCCAACTTTCATCCCGGTAAGTTCTTCTTCCAAGCCCGGAATAATGTGCCCTGCTCCGTGGGTGTATTCCAACGGGCCGCGTCCGGCGGAGGTGTCGGCTACTTTGCCGTCAACCGTAAGGGTGTAGTCAAATTTGACTTTGGAACCTTCTTTAATCATTTGTTTCTCCTTTTGGCGCCGGGTGTCCCGGGCGAAAATATAATATATTGTAACAGTTTTTTAGCCAATGCGGGGAAAGTCGGCCCGTTTGGCGGATTGGCAGAATTTACCAAACAAAACCCCCGCCCGGGTGTGGGCGGGGTTACCAATATATTGGTTGGGGGGAATCAATGCGGACCGTCCCCCATGGGTCCCCTCACGGCGGCTTTGCCTGCAATGCGCCGTATGAAAAGGTTTGCCACTAATAGTATGGCTTATTGTCCACCCTTTCACAAGCGCAAAAACAGGTTAGATAAGCAATTTGTCGTTATTATTGTTGTCATTCCCGAGTGCCGTAGTCGGGAATCTGTTTTTGCCGTGGTTGTTCTCTTCCGAAACAACAGATCCCCGAACCCTGCGGGCTGCCAATTCCTCGGGGATGACGACTTTATGAAAAAAGGAGGTCATCCTGAATTTAGTTCAGGATCTACATCTTGGGTTGTGAGTCGTGGCTTTACCTTAATTGAACTATTAGTCGTTGTCCTTATTATCGGTATTTTAGCGGCGGTGGCGGTGCCGCAATATCAGTTGGCGGTGGATAAGTCTAAATTTGCGTCCAATATGCCGCTGTTAGATGCTGTGGAATCCGCCCAAGAGGCCTATTATTTGGCAAATGGCCAGTATGCGGAGACCTTTGACCAGTTGGACATAGAGATACCAAAAAACTATGCGTATAAAAAGCCCGAGGGATTAGGGGGAGATTGTTGGGGAACAAAGGAAAATTGGGGATATGCCCATATCTGTACCAATAAATGTTATTCGTATATTTCCCCGTGGACTGCGAATGATGCCTTTTATTTTCGGACGCATAACCATCCCAATTCTTCTGGGTGTATAGGAGGGGCAAGGACCTGTATTATGTCAAATGTATATCCTTCTCCTAGGTGGCGCCGTTTATGCAACGCCTTAGGTACGGAAACCTCCCAGCGTTATGCGGGTGGTGCTTTTGCTAGTAAATACACTTGGGATTTACACTAATATTTCTGCATAAAAAGTTAAAAAAACGCCCCAGGAATTGTATATCCAGGGGCGGTTTCTTATCAGTAACGGGTGATTAATTTGCGTTGGGTTGTTTGCCCACAATATTTTTGATGTTTTTTCGGGTGGTTTTGATAATTACTTTGCGGAAGCACCACAATGCCCAAATGTTCGGCACTGTCATCATCGTCATCGTAAAGATAACCAGCGCCCACATAAAGCGGGTTGAACCGTTGGCCTCGGCGGTGCGCAGTAAGGAGTCGGAAATCGTCCAATCCAACGAAAAACTGGTGCCAATCCAGCCGCCCACAAAGGTCAAAATAATAAACAGTACACGCACAGGTTTTATGAGCATATTGGAACCTTTGCACAAAAACTGCAAAGCCTTTTCCACATAATATCCCCAACCGATAATAGTCGTGAACGAAAAAATTACCAGCGAGAAAATCAAAATCGGCGTACCGATATAAGGCACCGTTTTAAACGCGCTATTGCACAGGTTGGCGGCATAGACGTTGGGGTTTTGCCAATCTCCTGCCAGTACAATAACCATACCCGTCAGCGAGCAAATAAAAATCGCCCAAAATACAGACGTAGCCGAAATAATCGCCATTTGCGTTGCACTGCGGGTTTTGGCCGCGGCGGCCGCAATAGAGGCGCTTCCAAGCCCGGCTTCGGTAGCCAATACAGCCCGCGTAACACCTGCGCTTAAAGCGGGTACCATAGCCTGCACAATAGCCATAATGCCTATGCCGGCGGCTCCGCCCACAGCGGCCTTGCCTGTAAAAGCGCTTTTAATTATCATTAATAAAGCGGACGGAATTTCGGTAAGGTGCATACAAAGCACAATAAGGGCGAGTAATAAGTACAAGCCGCCCATAATCGGTACCAGCCACTCGGAATACGCGGCAATACGTTTTACCCCGCCGATAATCACCACGCCCGCCGCTATGGCTACAAATAAGCCCACATACCACGGGTTTAAATTGTATCCTTCGCGCAAGGCATCGGCAATAGAGTTAGATTGCAAGGCGCTTCCGGCGGTTAAGGCCATTAATACCGTGCCCACCGCAAAAATAAGGGCGAGCCATTTAAACTTTAAAATGCGGGAAAGATAATACATCGGCCCGCCCACATATTCGCCGTCCGGCAGGCGCACGCGGTATTTAAAGGCCACCATACATTCGCAGTATTTAATGGCAAAGTTGAAAAATCCCGCCACCACCATCCAAAACAGCGCCCCCGGGCCGCCCTCGGCTACGGCGGTGGTTACGCCGATAATGCTCCCGGTGCCTACGGTTGCGCCAATCATTACGGCGAGGGAGCCGAAACTGCTGACCATCCCCTCGGATTCTACTTTTTTAACCGACAGTTTCATTGCCGGCCAAGTGTATTTTTGTAGAAAATGCAAGCGGATAGTAAAATAAATACCTAAAAAAAGCAGGATAATAATCATTGGCGGACCCCATACCAAAGTATTGAATCCGTTCATTACGTCGTACATATGCTGCAAGGTTGGCGCCGTCGCAAATGCGCAAACCGCTGTCCATAATTGTTGCAGGCTTTCCATTGTGTTTTTTTCTTCCTCCCAAACGGTACAACTTTTTTATTGTACTAAAATATAAGAGGAAATCTGCGAAAAATTTATAAGGGAAACCTTTCCAAATCCACGCAATATGATATATAATTTAGTAACGCGCGGGTTTGCCCCGCATTAACAAGGAGACGGGTTATGAAGAAACTTTTACTCGCGGCCTTTATCGCCGCTTTCGGCGCCGCCGCTTGCTCTTCCGGCAACGCCAACACCAAAACTGCGGATTCCCGCAACAAAGCATCCGCCAAGAACGCCAAATACCAAATTATTGACCAGGAGTTTGACAACCTGTTGGCGCCTGAGGCCGATTACGACACGTTGCCCGCCTATGAATTGCAGGCCTGCGGCGATTCTTATCTGCCGCCCGCCGAACAAACGGTAAGAGGGGCCAAAAAGCCCGCTGCTAAGGTGGTTAAAAAATCGGCTGCCAAAAAGAAAACGTCCAAGAGTTCTTCCAAAACCACTACGACCAACAAAAAGGTAGTAAACAATACCAATATTTATTATTTAGACGGTTCCGCACCGAATACGTCCACCTCGTCCACCAGCACGACGACCACTACTTACACGAGCGACGAAGTTGCGCCGGACACCTTGCAATAATTTATGCTTACGCCGTTAGAAAAGGAAGCACAACTTACACAAGAAGCCCATAGATTATATGGGCTTCTTAAATCTGTATCCAAAACAAAAGCCGCCAAGTGGACGTTTGAGGACTGCCTGGCCGCCGCGCCGTATGTGCTGGCGATTAACCGTTTTAAAAAAGAGCAGAACGCGGTGATTCTTGCCCACTCCTATACCACACCCGATTTGGTTTACGGGGTGGCTGATTTTCGGGGGGACTCATATGAACTGGCATTAAAGGCGCGCTCCTCTACGGCGGATATTATCGTTTTTGCGGGCGTGTGGTTTATGGCGGAAACGGCCAAAATCATCAACCCGGATAAAAAGGTAGTTATCCCGGCTGGCAAGGCGGGGTGCACTTTGGCCGATTCTATGACGGGAGAAGATGTAAAAAAACTGCGCGAAAAACACCCCGGCGTACCGGCTTTGTGCTATATTAACAGTTCCGCAGATGTAAAGGCCGTGTGCGATTCGTGCGTAACGTCCGGTAATGTTTTTGATATTGCGCAGAAAATACCCGGTAATGAACTGATTTTTGTGCCTGATATGTTGATGGCTCAAAATATTGATGCCGAACTCAAACGCCGCGGTACACCCAAAAAGATAATTTCTTCCGGCGGGTCCTGCTGTGTGCACGATAAATACCGCCCGGAAATTGTGGATAAACTGCGTGCCGAACACCCCGGTATTAAAATGTTAGCGCACCCGGAATGCCCCATTGAGGTTTGCCAAAAGTGCGATTATGTAGGCAGTACCAAGGGGATGGCCTCCTATGTGGCGGGCTCGCCGGATAAGACATTTGGTATGCTTACGGAGTTTGGCCTCGTAAACCGTTTGGAAGCCGAACACCCGGACAAAACCTTTATTTGGCCCTACGGCGTGTGCAGTTATATGAAAAAGAACAGTTTGATTAATACCCTGGAAGCACTGATTGACCCGCGCCCCGACCAAGTGGTTACGGTGGACGGGCGTGTAGCGGTCCAGGCCAAAAAAGCCATTGAAAAAATGTTTGAACTTGCAAAATGATACTAGATAAAATTATTGAACTTGCTTTACTGGAAGATTTAAGTTTGGGGGATATTACCTCGGACACTATTTTTACGCCCGACAACCGGGCCAAGGCCGCTATCCGCGCCAAAGAAGATTTGGTGCTATGCGGAATGGACGTAGCCAAAACCGTATTTCACGCGGTGGACCCGGACGTCATTTTTACTCCGCTTAAAAAGGACGGCGATAATGTGAAAAAAGGCGAAGTGGTGCTGGAACTGACCGGAAGCACTTTGTCTATTTTAAAGGCCGAAAGAACCGCGCTTAATTTTATGCAGCGGATGAGCGGTATTGCCACCGCCTCGCGCGAATATGCGGCTATCGGCAAAAAATACGGCGTAATGATTGTGGATACGCGCAAAACACAGCCCGGTTTGCGCCGCTTGGATAAGTACGCGGTGCGCACCGGCGGAGCGCGCAATCACCGCATTAGTCTGGCCGACAGCGTGATGATTAAGGATAACCATATTGCGGCGGCAGGATCCATTACGGCGGCCGTCAAAAAGATTAAAGACGTTATCGGGCACACTCCCAAGGTGGAGGTGGAAACCACGACCCTGGACGAGGTAAAAGAAGCCCTAAACGCCGGGGCGGATATCATTATGCTGGATAATATGACCCCCGAACAAATTGCCGTGTGCAAAAAGGAAATTGCCGGGCGCGCCATTATAGAGGTGTCCGGCGGCGTGAATAAAACGAATTTGGAAGCGTACTGCGCGGTCCGTCCGGATGTGATTTCTATGGGAGCGCTTACGCACTCTGTTCCGGCAAAAGATTTGAGCCTAAAAATTGTACAATATATTAGTTAAGCGATTATTTAAAAATTGGGAGTAGCAGATGAATTACAATGAGTTGTTTTCCCAAGTGGTAAGCCGCTCCAAGGCTTCCGCCATTAGAGAACTTTTGAAAGTGATAGCCCGCCCGGATATTATTTCGTTTGCGGGGGGGCTGCCGGCCCCGGAATTATTCCCTACGCACGAAATTGACGGTATTATGCACCATGTGCTGACGAAAACCCCCAAACAGGCTTTGCAGTACGGCACCACCGAAGGGCAAATGGCTTTGCGTACGGAACTGGTAAAATTATTAAAAGAAACCGAAAATATTGATGTAACCACCGACCAAATGATGGTGGTGTCCGCCTCCCAACAAGCCTTGGATATGACGGCGCGCCTGTTCGTAAACCCCGGCGACAGCATTATTACCGCTTGCCCCACCTATTTGGGCGCGTTGCAGGCGTTTCACGTGGCGGGTGCTGACATTACGGGTGCGGAAAGCGATGCGTATGGTATTTTGCCCGAAGATTTGGAAACGAAACTGTCTGAATTAAAAGCCCGTGGCAAACAATGCAAATTTATTTATTTGGTGCCCGATTTCCAAAACCCCACAGGCACGACGATTCCGGAAGACCGCCGACTACAAATTTTGGAACTTGCCCAAAAGTATAACACCTTTATTTTGGAAGATTCTCCATACCGTCAAGTCCGCTTTGAAGGCACTTCCCCGCGTACTTTTTACGCGTTGGACAACGGACGTGGCAACGTGATTACAATGTTCACGTTTTCCAAGGTGTTTGTGCCCGGCTTCCGTTTGGGCTACATTGTCGGGCCGGAAGATGTTATTCGCAAATATGTCATTTTAAAGCAGGCGATGGATTTGTGCACTTCTCCCATTTTGCAGTTGGCTACGGGGGAATATCTGCGCAGCGGGATGCTGATGCAGCACGTCAAAGAAATTATTGCATCTTACCGTGAAAAACGCGATTTGATGTTGGAAACCTTGGCTAAATATATGCCGAAAAATGTTTCTTGGACGCGCCCCGAGGGGGGCCTCTTCCTGTGGCTGACTTTGCCCAAATATATGAACGCCACAGACCTGTTGCCCAAGGCCATTGAAAACAAGGTGGCCTATGTGGCCGGAGTAGATTTTTATCCGCAAGGGGATGTGTTTAACGATATGCGTTTAAATTTTTCTTACTCTACCAAAGAGCAAATTGTGGAAGGCCTAAAACGCCTTGCGCAAACTATTAAAGATAATTTGTAAGTGCTTGGGGGAGCCTGTACAGGTTCCCTCTTTTTTAGGTCCTTTGCCCTATATAAAAATGGGTCCAAGGACCCTGTTATTTGGGGTGAAAGTATTGCAAAATGTAAGTATGGGTAAAAAAATATTTATTTTATTTTTAGCAGGTTTACTGGTTCCTACGGCGGTTTTTGCGCAGAAAAGTCCGCTTAAATCCGTTAAAGGGGTAAGGAGGGCTTTGACAAGCGCCTCCCGCGTAGTTATCCCGGCGGAAGAAAAAGCGTTGCAGCATTTGGTGGAAGCCACGCCAGAACGCCAGATTTTAGCGCGTTTTGCTTCGGTATTGCCCTCGCGCGGAGTCTTGGCCCCGTTGTTGAAAGACGGCAAACTTCACTCGGAAATATCCAATACACTTTCCCACGAAATCTCTAATGCCCTTTTCAAAATGCAGGACCGAAACACCAATAAATTAAGTCCGTGTATGGTGGTTCTCTCCCAGCGTATCCGTACAGGGATGAAACTCAGTTATACTTATTTGCTTGCATTGGAATATGAATTGCGCCTTGCACAAAAACAGGCGGAACAGGAATTTCGCAAGCGCTATCAGTATTCGGCGGGGACCCAAATTTTGGACGATAATCCCAATTTCCGCGCTCTGTTGGGCGAGGCCACGGCACAGCGGTTGAACGACCACTTTTTGCCGCTTTTGCCTTCTGCGGACAGAGTGCGGTTCTTAAAAATTTTAATGCAGGGTATCTTTGCTCCTACGGTTAATACGCACGAATTTTATACGGCCCTTTTATACCGCGAGGTCCGCACCGGCTTGCGCGAAATGGGCGGTACTTTCAGCACCGAGGAAGTGCAATATTACGGAACAATTAAAGACATGCTCTTGTTCTGTGCCCGGGTGTCTGCCGAGGAAGCGGCCTATAACAGTTTGCAATCGCCACGCCAAGTACGGGAGTTGTTTGTTTATAAGATAGAGGAAATGTCTTCCCGCTTTGCAGATACTCCCGCGGCGCTTGCGATGTGGAATAGGCTTGTAGAATATTACAAACACCATTTTGACCCGCACAATCCACAGAAATAAAATACTTTTTGCCCCGGCTGGTTTATTTCCCGACCGGGGTTTTTGTTGTTATACAGTTATTTTGCAATAAGTTCCAAATCGGCACATTGTTTTTGCCAGAGGATATTTTGCCCGGTTACGGTTTCCGGTAAAGGAATATCGGTTGCCTTTTCGTCGCAACATTACAAATGCGGCTTCGCCTATAAGTGTTAATCTAAATCTACAACTAAAAAGAAAATACTAATGCAGTTTTCTGTCATTGGTTTATGCTTCTATTTTGGTAAAATATAAATATGTATTTCCCTAAATTACTTGTCCTTTCCTGCTGTGCGCCCTGTTCTTGTGCGGCTATCAAAAAATTGGCAGATGACGGCATAGATGCCACCGTTTTATTTTATAACCCGAATATCTACCCGTCGGCTGAATATGAAAAACGACGCGACGAGCAGAAGCGCGTATGTGAGCATTTTGGCCTAAAATTTGCCGAACTGCCTTATGAACCCGAAAAATGGGATAAAGCCGTAGCCGGGCTAGAAAACGAACCCGAGCGCGGCAAGCGGTGTTCGGCCTGTTTTTATATGCGTTTGGAAAGAGCCGAACAGTATGCGTTGGAACATAAATTTACGGCGTTGACCTCTGTGCTGGGTGTATCGCGCTATAAAGATTTGGACCAAGTAAACGAGGCCGCCCGCCGCGCGTGGTATGCCGTAGGTAAGCCGTATGCGGCGATTAACTGGCGCAAGAACGGGTTGGAAGAATTGCGCCAAGCGCTTATAAAAGAATTACAATTATACAAGCAAGATTATTGCGGCTGTAAATACAGTATGAGGGTTAAAAATGACAAATAAGGTTTGGCGGCGCTTGGCTACGGTAGCGGTGTGCACGCTGATTTTATTCTTTGGGGCAGACCTTGCTTTGCGGTGGGTATCGTCCAGTAATTGGATGAAAAAATATGCGGTACAAAAGATGCAAGAGGCCACCGGACGCGAGGTACGTTTGGAAAAAATGTCCGTCAGTTTTATGGGGGTAAAGGCGGATAAGTTTGCTTTATCGGAAGCGGGCGGTTTTGAAAAAGGAACTTTTTTATCGGTGGATCGGCTGCGGATTAGGGTATCGCTTATCCATTTAGTTCACGGGCATATTAAGTTAAAATCGCTTACCGTTAGCGGGGTGGAAGCCTATTTGCTCCGCCGGGCTGACGGAGTGTTTAATTGGGCCGATTTGTTGCCTGCGGATAAGCCGTCCGCAGAGGAACCTGCGCAAACGGATACACTTTCCTTGCCGTATTTAACCTTAACAGATTTATCGTTAAAAAATATCAATATATTTTATCAAGACGAGGAAAATAAAAGACAAGCCGCGCTAAAAAATATTACATTGCGGGGCAAACGGCTGGTGGTGCGGGATTTGATTAATTTGGGCTTTGCGGCGGACGGCTTTTACCAAGAGGGGGAAAAACAGTATGAATTCCCTGTATCGTTTAATGTGCGGCTTAATTTGGCGGGAGGCGATTTGTCGCGCGCGCAGGTGCAAATGCCCGACTTTTTGTTTTCTTATAACGGTGCCAAAGTTAAAATAAATTTTCAAGCGCAGGATTTTACTGCGCCCCACATCAAGTTGGGTGTTACGTTAGAAAATTTAACCACGGATACTTTGCAAAATCTCGTGCCGGACAGACCGCGCTTTGAGGTCCCGCAGGTGCATTTTAAAACAGATGCAATAGCCAATTTGCCGGAGGAAAAACTGACGGTTAATCAAGCGGTTTTGGCCCTTGCCGGGGTGAAACTGTCGGCTATTGGCGGCATAGATTACAGCGCAGTTTTAAAATACGAAGCCCGCGCTGAGTGGCAAGTTGATTTTAAGGAGTTTCTTGCGCAACTGCCCCAACTGGCTGAGGAATATCAAGCCGCAGGAACCGCCGGCGGTACGGTGCATTTTACCCAGCAGGATTGGCAGGCTGCCGTTACAGCAGCCGATATGGGCGCAAATGCGGGCTATGCGGGCCGTTTGGAGCAAGGGGTATTGGAAGTGTCTGCACAGGGAACAACCGATTTTAAAACGGCGGTTTCCAGTATAACCGTTTCCGGCTTGCTGAATAAGGAACCTTTTTCCGTCAACGCATCTTGGAACCAGTCTCCCAAGGATTTGGCGGTTTCATTAAATGCTTTTGCCAAAAAATTAATTTTGCCGCCCTTGCCGGAACGTACAGAGAAAGGCGTGGCTGACAAGAAAGCACAAACGGATAAACAGCCTGTCCCTGCGTGGCCCTTGCCTCCGGCCACCGTTACCGGGAAAATACAAATAGATACGCTGGATGCGCCGTATATTGCGGGGCGGCAGATTTTGCTCCAAGCGGATTTGGGCAACCTCACCCCGGATATGAAGCGCGCACGCGGCGAACTCAATTTGTCTATGGGGAACGGGGAAATTAAGGACTTATATAAACTGACAGACGCTAATGCTTTAACCAAGGTATTGTTTATGTCTGTAAATATCGTGGGAAAAGTATTTAATTCGCTTAATGTGTTTTCTGTGTTAAACGGTATCGGCAGCGGGCTTGTGTCCGCCGTCAGTACATCAGACAAAGAGGAGGACACCGTTTTGCAAACCGTTACCGGACCGGACGGACAGCCGATGCAAATCCGTGTACCCAAAAGCCAACAAAAGATTGACGGGCGTATGGCTTTTGATAAGTTTACTACCGACGTAACCTTTACCAAAGGCAAGGCTTCCGTAAAAGACGGCAGTTTTGTATCCGATATGGTTTCGTTTAGTTTGAACGGTACGACAGATTTTAACAGCGGTAAAATAGATATGACGGTACAGGCTGCTCCGGGCAAGCACGAGGCGGACGGTATTATGCCGCTGAAATTGAATATCGGCGGTACGGTGGACGACCCCAAGGGCAGTATGAGTATGTTGGGGTCGGTGTCGTCGCTCGTTACGCAAGGTATTGGTAATAATTTTGCCAGCCGCTCCGTAAAGAAGGGGATTGGCGGCCTTTTTGGAATTTTTAAAAAGAAGGAAAAACAGACCGAGCAGCCGGCGGAATAAACCGGAGTGTTTTCTATTTAAAAAGGCAGTAAAATGTGAGGCGTGAAGAAAAATTTTATCTCAATAAAAAACCCCGGGCTTTATAAAAGGCCCGGGGTTACAATTTGTTCCTAATTTATTTAATCACTTCTTTGATGATTTTGTAGGCGGCAGGTTTCTTTTTGCCTGTTTTAAGTGCTTGTTTGAACAGTGCCGCGCCGTCCTCTAACCGTTTTTTATCGGACGCATACAGCGTGGCAATTACGTCGCCTTTTTTGACGGCATCACCTGCCTTTTTGGAGAGCCAAATGCCCGCACCGTAGTCAATCACGTCTTCCATTGTGTTTCTTCCGGCGCCAAGCAATACTCCGGCCATACCGGCGGTTTTTGCGTCAATGTGTTGGACATATCCGGAGGCTTCAGCCTTGATTTCCAATTTGAGTTTGGCATCTTTAAAGTAGCCTTCCGGGTCGTCCACGGATTTGGGGTCTCCGCCTTGCCACTTCACCATTTCGCGCAGTTTGGCGGCGGCTTCGCCGTTTTCAATCTTTTCTTCCATCAGCGCGCGGGCCTTTTTGATATCTTTTACTTTACCGCTGATAACCAGCATATTGGCGGCTTCTTCAATTAAAAGTTCGTAAAAGTCGGGCGCGAGGGTCTTGTCGCCTTTTAAAATTTGAATTGCCTGGCGCATTTCGTTAGCGTTGCCGATAGCGCGGCCGAGCGGCTGGTCCATATAGGTAATAAGCGCGCGGCATTTAAGGCCAAGGAGTTTGGCGGTGCTGACGAGCGCGCGGGCCAGTTTGCGGCTGTCTTCCAGTTTTTGCATAAATGCGCCGGAGCCGTATTTTACGTCCATTAACAGGCTGTCCACCCCTTCGGCATATTTTTTAGAAAGAATACTGGCCACGATGAGCGGGCGGCTTTCCACGGTGCCGGTGGCATCACGCAGCGAATAGAGTTTTTTATCGGCCGGGGCCAGGTCTTTGGTCTGCCCGAACATACAAACATTTAATTTTTGAATTTGGCGGTAAATCAGTTTGACGGGTACGCGCACCTCAAAATTCTTCATAGATTCCAATTTATCCAAGGTTCCGCCCGTATGGCCTAATCCGCGGCCGGACATCATCGGTACGGCTACTCCGCCGCAGGCCACCAGCGGGGCCAATGCCATAGAAATACCGTCGCCCACGCCGCCGGTGGAATGTTTATCTACTTTGGGAAGTTTGGTGGAAGAAAAATCAAGCCGTCCGCCTGAGTGGGCCATCGCCTTGGTGAAAAGAGCGGTTTCTTTGTCTGAAAGGGGATTTAAAAAGCAGGCCATTAAAAAGGCGGAAAGTTGGTAATCGGGCACGGTTCCTTTTGCCGCGCCTTGTGCAACAAAGTTAAATTCCTCTTGGGTTAGGGGTTTGCCTCCGCGTTTTTTGATAATTACATCAATCATTCTCATGGTGCTGCCTCCTTGTATTTAAATGCTACCGTCTGGAATTTCAGCATAGCATTTTATTTATTTAAAGAAAAGGTTTTTTTGTATAGATAAAAAAATCCCGGCACAGAAAACTCTTGCCGGGAAAGCATTATTTGAGTAATTCTATTTCCGCTTCCAACTCGCCTAATCGGTCCAAAACTTGGGTTTTAATGCGGTTTAAGCGTTCCAGTTGCGCGGCAAAGGAAGCCTGCGTGGCGGCTTGCCAAAGTTGGTGTTCCGTGTCGGCAGGAGAGACCTTTTTTTCGGCTTGTTTTAATAAGTATGGTGCCCGCACGTCCAAAAAGTCCTCGCGTGCCATCAGTTTGCCAAGCAACTTTTCCAGCCGTTCGTGCTGGGTTTCCAATACCGTTAAACGGTTTTTCTTTAATTGTTCCGCAGTAAGAGAAAAAGGTATTTTGTATGTCATTGTTCCGTTGGGCCATAAAGCGTCTTTTTCGGCGCGGGTGGCTTGGACGGTTTGGGTTATTTTCTTTACTCCGGCCAAATCTTGCGGGTGCTCTAACAAATACAACGCAGCAGACGGTTCCAAGTATGTTACGGCTCCTAAAATGAGGTTGGCGCGGTCTGTGGGGAAAAAGGCCGATACTTCCGAAAAGTGTTCAAAATCCTCTCCCGTCCAAAAGCCTTTTTGTTGTAACTTTTTGACGAGGGCAATTTGTACGCGCTCTGCGTAATCCAACGCGGCATTGTCGGTTTGGAAGGGGGTTCCCTCGGGGTCTAAAAGAAGTTGCGGAATTTCCCGGAAAGTGCCCATATATTCTTGGACGAAGTAAAACGACAGCCCCTGCGAAGCGTTGGCAACCGTCATCATCATTTCCGTCTTGGTGGCGGGTAAAATATCCGGGTCGTACAAAATGGCATCTAAGAGTTGGGGGAGTGTGTTAGCCTTGGTATCCACAATGCGCTCAATTACATCTCGTCCGTTTAAGGCAGCTTCCGTCAGTCCGGCGTGGTCCGGTTCCGGCATTGGGATTACCCATACCTCATCTAATCCCGGGGTGCCCCAATGCAGTTCCGGCGTTTCGCTGTTCAAAATGTCGTATTGGTCCGAGGCGTTTTTCGCCCGTGCCAAAGCGGCCGTTCGCCGGTCCCATTTTATACGGCTTGCCGGGGTGGGGGAAGATGTCTTTTGGTCCAAAAGTTGGCCGAGGGCTTTCCGTTCTTGCTCTAAGGTTTGTACTGTTTGTTGTAAAAAGCGGGTCCGCTCTGCGGTAGTGGCGTGAGCGGCGGGCACTTGCGGCAAAGTGAGCCCTAAGTTTTTTAAATGGTTGCGCGATGCGTTAAATTCCGGCGTAAACGCCCAACCCGGATTTTTGATTAAGGCCTTGCGCGTTTGGTCTATGGCATAGAGGTTGGAGGATAATAAATGAAATTCTGATTCCGATAAAATCTTGGCCGGTTGGACGAATTTAGCGGCGGTAAAAGATTTTAAAACAGCCTTTTGGGCTTGCAGGGGAGTAACTCCCATAATACAGACGGTAAGTAACAAAATAAAAAAACGTAAGTTCATTGTATTCTCCTATGTAATAAGAATAAAAAATATCGGCTGGGGGAACAAGAGTCCAAAGACCTATTTTGTAGGCGGGTCCTTTGGCCCCTTGTTTCTGGGCCCTCCGCGCGCGAAGCAGATTTGATATCATATATATAAGCAGTCTATTTTGGAGGAATTATGAAGAAACTCGCTGTACCGGGGTGGATTAAGTCTTACGCTTGGTTCATCTTGGCTAACTGGGTGGTGTTTACCCTTTTCCGCGGAATCTTTTTATTTGTGTTTCACGCGGCACTTGTACCGCAGTCTTACCACGAATTGTGGGAGACTTTTTATATCGGTGCGAAATTTGATGCCCGCCTCGCTTGTGCGTTGGCAATCCCCTTGGGCTTATATTTTACCGTTTGTGCTTTTTGGCACAGGGCGCGTGTTATCCGCAAGGGTATTTCCGCTGTGTATGCGTTGCTGGAAGCCGCGGTACTGCTTATTTACTTTGCCGATTTTGCACACTATGCTTATATTGCAATGCGCATTAACTACTCCATTTTTAAATATTCCGAAAATGCCCTCATCTCCTTGCAAATGGCTTGGGAAACATATCCCTTGGTGTGGGCTGTTATCGGGCTGTTAGTCTGGGCCGTGTTGGGGTTTTGGTTTGTAAACCGCTTGCAAAAAAAAGCATTTTCCCAAACGGATAGTTACCGTTGGAAAGGCAACCTGGGCTGGTTTTTTGCCGGTTTGTTGGTTACGGGCGGGCTGATGTTTGGCCAGTTGAGCCAATATCCGCTCCGTTGGAGTAATGCGTATCACTCTACCAACAATTTTATTTGCAACTTAACATTAAACCCGGTACTTAATATTTTTGATACGGCCCGCTTTGTAAAGGCAGATAGTTTTGATAAAGCCAAAACGCAGCAATATTACGATACCGTAGCCTCTTATTTGGGCGTACAGCACCCCGATAAAGAAACGCTTAATTTTGAACGTACCGTGGCGGCAAAACCCAAAGCGGAGCAGCACGATTACAATGTGGTGGTTATCTTTATGGAATCGTTGGCTTGGAATAAAATTTCTATGACCAATCCGGATATTGACCCCACGCCGTTTATTAAAAGTTTGGCGGATAAGTCCATTTTGTTTACGCATTTTTATTCGCCCACATCCGCTACGGCACGCGCTGTATTCGCCACAGTTACGAGTATTCCGGACGTAACGTCTTTTAAAACCAGTTCCCGCAATCCTTTGATTGTGGACCAACACGTCGTGGTAAATGCCTTGCGCGACTACGAAAAATATTATTTCATCGGCGGGAGTGCCAGTTGGGGTAATATACGCGGTATTTTGGAACATAATCTGGGCGGTGTGCATATGTACGAAGAAGGCAATTTTGAACACGAACACCGCAACGACGTGTGGGGTATTTCGGACCTGGACCTTTTCCGCGAAGCCAACCGCGTTTTGAACAAGGAACAGGAAGAAAACAACGGCAAGCCGTTCTTTGCATTTATCCAAACTTCCGGTTATCACCGCCCTTATACTATCCCGGCGGATAATGCGGGTTTTGAACTGAAAGATATCGGCGAAGATTTGGCCCATAAACGCAGTTTTGTGAGCGTGGCCGAATACAATTCCCTGCGCTTTTCCGACCACGCTTTGCGCGAGTTCTTTAAATTGGCGGAAAAATCGGATTATTATAAAAATACGATTTTCCTGATTTTCGGCGACCACGGTTTGGCGGCTCCCCAGTCCGAAAATATGCCGCGCGGCTATGTGGACTTAAACCTGATTAACCACCAAATTCCGCTGATTATTGCCGGCGGGCCGATTAAAAAACCGCAGGTAATTAACAAAACTGCCAGCCAGGTGGATATTTTGCCTACGGTAATGGGCATTTTAGGCCGTCCGTACTTTACGCGGGCTATCGGCCGGGACGTGCTGACGGACCCCGCTCCCGAACCGGGTGCGCTTATCTACGGTTGGGCTGTTTCGCCCGCTACCATCGGCTTTGTGCAGGGGGATTATTACTACCACAGCCAAGGCGAAAAGGAAGGCCTTTACAAGTATGCCGCAGATAATTATAATGAGGATATCTCTAAAAAAGAGCCGCAGCGTTTTGAGCATATGAAGGCGCTTGCCAAGGGACTGTATGAAACGTCCCGCTACCAGTTCTATCACAACCAAAAACGTGATGAACGTGATGATTAAGGAGAAACGATGAACGGACTTTGGATTATTGTTATTTTGGCGGTGGTATTTGTGATTTATGCCGTCAGCATATATAACGGGTTTGTGCTTTTAAAGAACCGCGCTACCGAGGCGTGGAGTGATATTGAAGTGCAAATGAAACGCCGCTATGATTTAATCCCTAATTTGGTGGAAACCGTAAAGGGATATGCCCAGCACGAAAGCGCCACCTTGGAAAAAGTCATCCAGGCGCGCAATATGGCTATGTCGGCGCAGGGGAATATGAAGGAAATTTCCCAAAGCGAAAATATGCTTACCGGGGCATTAAAATCTATTTTTGCCCTGTCCGAAAATTACCCGGATTTAAAGGCCAATGCCAACTTTATGGAGTTGCAACGCGAACTGCGCGATACCGAGGACAAAATTCAGGCCGCCCGCCGCTTTTACAATGGCAATGTGCTGGCTCTTAATACCAAAATTGAAATGTTCCCCAGCAACATTGTGGCTTCTATGTTCCACTTTGAAAAACGGGAATTTTTTGAATTGGCGGAAGGTGAAAACGCTGCCCGCCAGCCTGTAAAAGTGCAGTTCTAACGGGAGCCGTAAATGGCTACCACCTACGACTTTATAAAACAAAACAAGCGGCGCACCGTGCTGCTTGTTTTGTTGTTTCCTATCTTGTTTGCGCTCTTAACGTGGGGCGTGTTTGCGCTTATCTTTTTTGTGATAGGGGGCGACCCGTACGCCACGGTAAGCGAATTTCAAGCCACTGACCAAATGGCAGAACTTAACAAACTGATGATGTTTGTTTTGCCCATTTGCTGGGGGCTTGCAATGGTGTGGATGGCCATTTCTTACTTTACGGGCGACCACATTATTTTAAATAGCGTAAATGCTATCCCGGTAACGGCGTACGACCAGCCTGAAATCTACCGTTTGGTGGAAAACCTGTGCATTACGCGCGGCCTGCCATCTCCTAAAATCTATATTTTAAATGACAACGCGCTCAACGCCTTTGCCACCGGGCGGGACCCGGAGCATGCCTCTTTGGCGCTTACCAAGGGCATTGTAAAAAAACTGGACCGGGCGGAATTGGAGGGGGTTATTGCGCACGAACTGGCCCACATAGAAAACCGCGATATCCGCCTGATGTTAATTACCGTGGCGGGCATTTCGTTCTTTACGCTGGCGGGCGAAATTTGTTTTAGGATGGGATTAAGCCGCGGGCGCAGCCGGGAGAGCGGAAAGGCGAATTTGCTGTTTTTTGTGTTGGGCGTTATTTGCCTGATTTACGGCTATATTATTGCGCCGCTGCTGCGTTTGGCTGTTTCCCGCACGCGCGAATACCAGGCGGATGCTACGGCGGCCTTAACTACGCGTAACCCGCGCGCTTTGGCAAGTGCGCTTAAAAAAATATCCGCTTGCCCGTATGTAGAGGACATCCAAGAACACTCCTCTATGGCGGCCATGTGCATTGAAAGCCCCATAGGGCCTTTGGGAATGGGGCTGTTTGGCTCGCTGTCGGGCCTGATGGCTACACACCCGCCCATTGAAAAGCGTATTCAGGTGCTTTTGGAAATGGACCGCGGCATTTAATTTATCCCGAAAAAGGCCCCTAAAAGGGGCCTTTTCTATTCCATTACTTTTTCCAAACTGGGGTCAAAGTCAAAATATTCGTAAGGTTCAAATTCAAACATTTTGGCAACGAAATTTAGCGGTATAATTGCGGCTATTGTATTAAAATCGCGTGCCGCGCTGTTGTATTTTTTCTTGGCGCTTTGCACTTTCCCTTCGGCATAAATAATGCTTTTTTGCAATTTTAAAAAATGCTCGTCGGTTTTCAATTCGGGGTGTTTCATAGCGGCGGTAAAAACCTTTTTAAATTTTTGCGTGATTTCGTTTTCTTTGGCTACGCGCTCTTGCAGGGTTTGCGCGGTGCGGCAGGCTTCTTTCATGTGGGAAAGTTCATAAATAAACTCGCGGTCCAATTCGCTAAACGAGGCGGCGGATAGCGCCAGCACAGGGATTAACTCTGCGCGGTTCTTCATATTATTGTCCAATTTTTGCCAAGCATTTTGGGCGGCCTTGTTAAGCGACACAAATTTCAAATATGCCAAGCCGAACAGCACAACTCCCATACACATTGCCCCGAATAAAAACCAAATCAACATATATAAAACCTCCCATTGACGAACTGCCGGTTTATAATTACAATTAAAGTATCGGTCCTGATATACTACAAAGTATAACGGTTAACCCGCCAGAAATCAAGGACCGGGCGGGAAAATCGGTCAGTTTGGTGTTTCTTGTCGGGCCGGCTCACGCCGGAACTTTTACGGATTATCTACGGAGGAAATATGTTGCTTACGCTGTCGTCGTTTGCAGGTTTTACGGCGCTTGTGCTGGGCTTGTCGTATTACCTGACGCGCAAGAAAGACGCTTCTTCCTCGGAAGGCTATTTTTTGGCCGGAAGAGGACTTACCGGGTGGGTGATTGCCGCCTCACTCTTGCTTACGAACCTATCTACCGAACAAATGGTGGGCTTAAACGGCCAGGGATATATGTTTAATATGTCCGGTATGGGGTACGAAATCGGGGCATCTTTGGCGCTTATTATCGTGGCGTTTTTCTTTCTGCCGCGTTATTTAAAAAAGGGTTATGCCACTATTCCGGACTTCGTGGGCGACCGCTACGACGGCGCCACCAAGCAGTTTGTAAACTTTTTGTTCTTGGCGGGGTATGTGCTTATCCTGTTGCCGACGGTATTGTATTCCGGCGCGATTGGTATGGGCGGTATTTTTGACATTATGGGCACGTTCCACTTATCGCCAATGATGGCTATCATTGTAGTAGTGGTGGCAATTGGTGTGCTGGGGTGCTTATATACAATCTTCGGCGGACTTCGCATTATGGCGATTGCCGATACGCTTAACGGTATTGGGCTCATTATCGGCGGGATGATGGTGCCGCTGTTTGCCCTTGCCTATGTGGGCGACGGCAATATTTTGGCGGGTCTTACCGAGGTGGTAAAAGCCCACCCGGAAAAATTTAACGCTATTGGCTCCGCCACCGACCCGGTTCCCTTTGCTACAATGTTTACGGGAATGTTTTTGGTAAACCTATTCTATTGGGGTTGCAACCAAACGATTATCCAGCGCGCCTTAGCGGCCAAGAATTTAAAAGAGGGGCAAAAGGGACTTTTGCTGTGCGCCATTTTTAAATTGATTGGGCCTATCTACTTGATTATTCCGGGCATTGTGGCGTTCCACATTTTCCAAAGCACTCCTTTGGAAGTGGGGGATATGGCTTACCCGATGCTGGTGAATAAAGTGCTGCCGTTCTACTTAATCGGCTTCTTTGCGGCGGTGCTGTTCGGGGCGATTTTAAGTTCGTTTAACGCGGCCTTGAACTCTACCTCCACTTTGTTTATGCTTAACGTGTATAAGCCGCTTATCAAACCGTCTGCTACGGATGAAGAATTGGTAAACAAGGGCAAATATGTGGGCATTTTGCTGGCTGTATTTTCTATGGTTGTAGCACCGCTGATTGCCAAGGCACCTTCGGGCCTGTTTAACTATTTGCAAATGGTGAACGGGTTTTACAATGTGCCGATTTTTACGCTGATAATTTTCGGTATGCTTAATAAAACCGCGCCTGCGTGGTCGGCCAAAGTTACCCTTGTATTTTTTATGGTGGGCTACGGTCTTACGCAGTTGGGCGTGATTAAGACGGACCTGCACTTCCTGCATATTTTGGCTATTTTGTTTGCTGTGTCCATTGCCTTTATGTACCTGACGGGCAAACTGTGGCCGGCTAAAAACCGCTATGATGACGGCAAGGACCTGAATATTGTGGATAATACACCGTGGAACTTGGGCGTAACCGTCAGCGTGGCGATTGTGCTGTGCGTGTTTGGTGTGTATATCTTATTTTCCAAATTGGGTATTGCCGCTTAAACAAGCGTTTTATAAAAAAAGGGGGCGGGGCGAAAGTTCCGCTCTCTTTTTTTGTTCGGGCGGGGGAAAACTTGTTATAATAAACTAGACGAAAGGAGAATTTTATGACAGAAACCCGCATTAATATTATGGACCCTCAGCCTGTTTCCGTTCAGCCGCAGGCGGATGAAACCCCCAAGGTGGTGTATGCCTCGGTAACGGAACGGTTTGTTGCCTTACTGATTGATTATGGCGTAATTTTTATTCCCGGCCAGTTTGTCGGCCTTGCCATTTTAAAGATTTTAGGCCCATATGCCGAAATGTGGCAGATTGCGGCGGTTCTTTTGGGAATTAATGCTTTGTTTGTGTTGTATGAAGCCATTTTTTCGTCCGGAGACCGCGTAACCCTCGGTAAATCTTTGGTGGGTATTGCGGTAGTTAAACAAGATTTAAGCGGCCCCATATCGTTTCCACGCGCATTTATGCGTGCGGCGGGCTATTACATTAGCGGTGCACTTTTGATGTGCGGTTTCCTGTTTGCTTTTTTTGACGACAGACACCGTGCGTTGCACGATTTTTTAGGTGGAAGTGTGGTCGTGCAAATCCGCCAAAAAGCCTGGTGGGAAAATTTAATGGTACGTTTGTTGGGCGCACTTTTGTTGGCGGGGTTTGCGTGGGTAATGTACCAACAATGCTTCGGCGGCGGGTCTGTTGTTCAGCAGTATTATGTAAACAGAGCCAAGGCCCAGTTGCAAAATGTGGCGCTGCTGGAAGAGGCCCATTATGCACGTTACGGCTACTATACCAACGATTTGTTGCGCTTATCCTTGTTGTCCGGCGATCCGGTGCAATTCCAGCGTGATACGCAAAAGGCGCTTTCCCCCAAAGGGTTTAGAATCGGGGTGCAAAAGGATTCCTATAAAATTATGGCATATGCCAAGGATACCAAGAAAACGCCTGTTTATTTTTCCAGTAAATAGCGTGGAATTTAGATTAAAAAAGGGAGCCTGTTCAGGCTCCCTTTCTTTGTGCCAAAAAGCGTTATTCGTGGCTTTTTTCCGTGGAGTGTTGGCAGTTTACGCAGTAGCGTGCAAAAGGCATTGCTTTAATGCGTTTTTTGGGAATAGGCTGGCGGCAATATTCGCAAAAGCCGTAAATTCCTTTGTCAATTTTGCGCAAAGCGGCTTCAATCTGCCCGATAGTGTTGTGGGCATTGCCGGAGAGTTCAAACAAAATTTCTTTATCCAAACTTTTGGAAGCATCGTCAATCGGGTCGCCCACTTCGGCTTCCGGCATATCCATATTCTTTTTATCTTTCAGGCGTGCGGTGGCGTCCTCTTTCAGTTCCTCTAAATGTTTTTTAATTTCCTTTAATTCTGCGGCGGTGAGAGCCTCTTTGTTTGCTTTCTTAGTAACCATACAACTATTCCTTTCTATACAAAAATTTACGTCCTAACAGGTTGGCCCCGTTTGGATAACTGTTTGATTAGTTTAGCAAAGTAAAAATACTTTTGCAACCCCAGCCGCTTCTGCGGACAAACGAGCCGGGGAATTGTTATAATAAAATAAGTTGTTTTATACCGGAGATTTCTATGAAAAATTTTTTAACCCGTCCTTTGGGGGAACTTATCGTTTCCAACCCGTTTGTAGATAATTACAGAAAAATGTGGCCCTTTGTAAAACCCTATCTTTTCCGTGCGGTTTTGGGGCTTTTGCTTGCGCTGCCCGTCGGTGCGTTAGACGCTACGGTCGCTTTGTTTATGAAGTATTACACCGATGATGTGCTGGTTGCCAAAAACGCTATTTTTGCCGCTTGGATTCCTCTTTTGATTATCGGTTTTGTGCTGGTGCAAAGCATTTTAACGTACCTGGTTAAGTATCTCAATACTTGGGTGGGCAATAAAATTACCTTGGACGTGCGCAAAAAACTCTTTCATAAACTGTTAAGTATGCACAGCGGGTATTTTGACACGACTGACTCCGGCTATATTATGCTGCGCTACAACGGCGATGCTGATACCGCCTGCAACGGCCTTATCAATAACCTGCGTATGGTGGTTACGCGCGTATTTTCATCTATTACCTTGGTGTTTGTGTTGCTCTACAACTCTTGGCAGTTGACGTTTATCGCCCTTGGAGCGTTTGCCGCGGCGGGTGCGCTTATTTATGTGGTTCGCAAAAAATTAGAAGAACTGGTGCGCAATACGGTTGTAATTTCCTCTATTGCGATGCGTGCGTATAACGAAACCTTTAACGGAAACCGTACCATTGCAGCCTACAATCTGCAAGAGGACCAGGAAAGCCGCTTTAATCACTTAATGGATGAGGTGTTTAGCCTTAATATGGGTATGGTTAAACATACGGGTTGGCTGTCCCCGGTGATGCACTTTATCGTATCTTTGGGGCTTGCCCTGGTGTTCTGGCAGAGCAGTTCTATGATTGTAAAGGGGACTATTACCAGCGGTAATTTTACGTCGTTTGTTACGGCGCTTTTAATGCTCTACACCCCGGTTAAAACAATGGGCGATAACTATGTGGATATCAAAAAGGCCTTTTTGGCTATTGACCGTATTTTTGAAATATTTGCGCTCAAAACGGACATCTATGATAAACCAAATTCGGCGGAAATGGATGGGCTCAAAAAAGAAATTTGCTTTAAGGATGTTTATTTCTCTTACAAACCCGGAGTAGAGGTGTTGAAGGACATTAATTTGACTGTCCCGGCGGGTTCTACGGTGGCCTTGGTGGGGAACTCCGGCGGCGGAAAATCTACCGTTGTCAGCCTGCTCCCGCGTTTTTATAATGTAACCAAAGGAGCCATTACGATTGACGGCGTGAATATCCAAAATTTTACGCTAAAATCTTTGCGTAACCATATTTCGGTGGTGTTCCAGGATAATTTCCTGTTTACGGGTACGATTCGCGATAATATTTTAATCGGCCGTCCCGGCGCTACGGAAGAGGATTTAAAAGAGGCTGTTAAAAATGCCCATTTGGACGATTTTATCCATACGCTTAAAGACGGTTTAGATACGGTGTTGGGAGAGCGTGGTTTGACCCTTTCCGGCGGACAGCGCCAGCGTGTAGCCATTGCGCGCGCTTTTATCCGCCGTGCGCCTATCGTCATTTTGGACGAAGCCACCAGCGCTTTGGATAATAAGTCGGAAGCCGTGGTGCAAAAGGCACTTGATAACTTGATGAAGAACCGTACGGTGTTTGTGATTGCGCACCGTTTATCTACCGTGGTAAATGCAGATAAAATCGTAGTGATTAATGAAGGACACATTGTGGAGGAAGGCACGCACGAAACCCTGCTAAAAGTGCCAAACGGTGCGTACGCATCCCTTTACAATGCACAGTTCAAAAAGAAGGAACATCACAAATAAGTTGAGCCGTTTGATACTAGCCCCGGTTTTGGTTTTTATCACCCGGGGCTTTTTTATGCACTTTTGGATGACGGATAAACAAGGTGATTTTTGTTGTTGCTTTTTCGTCGTTTATTTTAAAGGGGTTGTTTCGTTTTTTTTTTTTGTTAAAATTTTGACAATAAGGGCTGAATATACCCGGATGTATCTGCCGTATAAAAATGCGTATAAAAGGCTGTTTTGCTCAAATATAAAGGTCTTAACAAGGAGAAAAAATGAAAGGGTTTATTGAAGTTAGCCGTGCGGCTACTTGTGCTAGTGTCGTCATTCTGGAAAGTTGTAGTCCAGAATTTGTTGTTGCGAAACGGCGAGATTCCGTAACCCTGCGGGCCGCCAAACCTTACGGAATGACGTTTGTTTGGGGTGGCCGCACGGTAAAACCTATTTTGTCATCCCCGAAGGTTTCTGTCGGGGATCCGTTTTTATTCAAAAAGGAAAACGCCAGATTCCCTAGCCTTACGGGCCGACAAGTCCTCGGGGATGACGACTTTATGAAAAAAGGAGGTCATCCTGAACTTGTTTCAGGATCTACATCTTGGGTTGTGAGCCGTGGCTTTACCCTGATTGAATTATTAGTTGTCGTCCTTATTATCGGTATTTTGGCGGCGGTGGCGGTGCCGCAGTATCAGTTGGCGGTGGATAAGTCTAAATTTGCTTCTAATATGCCGCTGTTAGATGCGGTGGAATCTGCCCAAGAGGCCTATTATTTGGCAAACGGCCAGTATGCAAGCACCTTTGACCAGTTGGACATAGAAATCCCCCAAAAATATGCGTATAAAAAGCCTGAGAGTTGGGGTGGGGATTGTTGGGCAACGGGAGACTCTTGGGGCTATCCGCATATATGTACTAACCAATGCTATTCTTTTATAGCCCCGTGGGACCCGTATGACGCCACATATTTTCGTACGCATAACCATATCAGTTCTATGAGATTCTGTGGCAAGGCAGATGCTAAAAGAGCCTGTATTATTGGACACGAAAAGGCAACTTCCCAGCCAGCCCGCTGGCGTAGGTTGTGCAATGCCTTAGGTACGGAAACCTCCCAGCGGTATGCGGACGGTGCGTTTACTAGTAAAAGCACTTGGGACTTGCACTAATATTTAGTTTAAAGCAGGCCCGCCCTCGCGGGGTTCGCCTTTCGGCCTGTGGCCTCAAACTCACACAACGCTGTGGGCTTCAAATCCCGACGCAACACCAAGCAGTTGGTGTTGCTCCAACTCTCTATAAATTTAAAAACCCCGCCAAGAGTAGCGGGGGGTTAATGTTTTATAGGAAAACGGAGGGAGGAATTTGCCCTGCATAAATTTCCTGACGGAAATTTTGCCCGGGCCCGCCCTCGCGGGGTTCGCCTTTCGGCCTGTGGCCTCAAACTCACACAACGC
>OJML01000126.1_pt1 | contig 46004 bp, 22 predicted proteins | sample 1597221 | NCBI WGS metagenome assembly OJML01 (sample SAMEA2452123, study PRJEB22498) | human gut metagenome | biome: human feces; feature: human gut; material: feces | place: Australia | collected 2012 | reverse complement strand
ACAAGTTGAGATAATAACAAAGATGATATTTGAACTTTGTTATATAGAAGCAATATTTTCATCTGCACTTATGTCTTAGCGGTAAGCACCACAAGGGCGAACAGCCCTTAAAGCACAGAACAAGGTTTTCCGCACACCGGCCTCAGCTTGGACTTTTGCATAAAAAAGAGAAGAGCAAGGCGGGCACATTGCGTTGTTGTGCTAACCTTGCTCTTCTCTCTTTTATGTCTTGAATTTATTACTTGTGCAAGCGGTTTATGATGCGCTTCACACGACTCTTCTTCTTGTTTTGTCCGTAGCCATAACCGTAGCCGTAACCATAACCATAGCCGTAACGCTTGTCGACATTGACATCGTTAACCACAACGGTAAGGTTGTTGAAACGGTGTTCCTGATACATGCGTTCAAAGTCGGGCAGGAAATCGCGATTTTGCACTCCGGCACGCAACACAAAGATGGTGATGTCTGACTCGCGGTTGACGATGCTGGCATCGGCCACTGAGAACATTGGAGTTGAGTCGATGATGATGTGGTCGTACATCTGGCGCAATTGCTGCATGAGTTGGTGCAGACGGTCGCTCATGAGCAACTCTGTGGGGTTGGGCGGTGTTGGGCCCGACGGCAAGAAGTCTACTCCCTTTACAACGGCATCGGTGCGAATGAGGTCTGCCACCTGTGTATGGTCGTCTGAAAGGTAGGTGGTAAGGCCGAATGTGTGGCCAAAACTCTCGCTCAGTGTGCGCTTGCGTATGTCGCCGTCGATTACAAGCACCCGTTTGCCTGCCATGGCCAAGATGGCGGCCATGTTGCGCGCAACGAAACTCTTGCCCTGGCCGGGAGTGGTTGAGGTGGTCATCATCACCTGCGTTGAATGGCGCATGTAGCCAAGACTGAAACGTATGATGCGGAATGCCTCTACCACGGGGTCGTCGCTGCTGAGGTCGGTAATGAGCAACTTGTTGTTGTTGGCATTCTTCATGCGGGGCACCTCGCCAAGCACCGGTATGGTGGTTGCGTTTTCAACGTCCTTGCGGCCATGTATGGCTACATCGAGCATATAGCGGAGCCACAACACGAAGGCTGGTATGCAGAGTCCGATAACAAGGCTCACGAGCAGAATGACAAGGCTGCGGGGGCTGACTTGCTGATTGCCAATGGGGCCCTCGACCAATCGCACATTGGCCTCGTTGATGGCCTGCTGCAGGGCTACCTCCTCACGCTTGTTGAGCAAATAGGTGTAGAGTGCCTCCTTGAGCGACTGCTGGCGCTGTATGTCGAGGCCCTGCTTCTCCTGTTCGGGAGCACCTGCCATGCGACCTGTGAGCATATTTTCGTTGGCACGTGCAGCCTGCAAGCGCACTTCGAGCGAATTGACATAACTGCGCAACGACGAAGCTATGGCCTGACGCATCTGTGCGAGTTGGCGGTCCATTTCGCGCACCACGGCCTGGTTTTCGCTTGAGTTGGCCACCATGGTGTTGCGCTTGTTCATTTGGTCGTTGTAGGCCGCAATCTGGGTGTTGAACGAAGCATCTCCCACATTGAGGGCGGGTATGAGGTCGTGGCTGTTGGAGTGTGTATGCAGGTACTCGTCAAGGTATTTGGCCACATTGAGCTGCGTTTCAGCCTGCAGGCTCTGCTGGCGGGCGGTCGAACTCTCGTCGATCATGGCCTGCGGTGTCTTGTCGAAATCGACAAGCTGGTTGCGCTTTTTGAAACTTGCCAGTTGGTTTTCGACGCTGCTGAGTTCACGGCCAATGATTTGTATGCGGTCGTCGATAAACTTGGCAGTGTTGAGTGCCACGCGGTTTTTGTTTTCAACCACGTCTTCCTTATACGTGTCATAGAGTGTGGCCAGCACCTGGTCGGCACGCTCTACGTTGGTGTCGTTGCAGTTGAGCACAATGAGCGATGTTTCTTTGTCGTACTCGCTGGCAGAGAGCATTTTTAAGAAACGCGCTGCAGCCTTTTCCTTCGACAAACGGTCTACCTCGATGGTTTCGTCTGTCCAACGGCCGAACCCTGGGCCGCGCACTACGCACAATGGGCCGTAGGGCGTTTGCGTCATCTGGCCGAGTTGCACATCAACATCGGGCACATCGTTGCCCATACGGTCGGTCATGCCTTTGAGGGTGACGGTGTTGCTGCCTTTCTTCACCACATCGATATGCTGCCCGCGTTTGCCCTTGTATTGCTTTTGGAACAATACCTGGAATGGCAGTTCCTTGCCATACAGCGTGATGCTGTGCAATTTCTCCTTGGTGGTGTAGTCTACATCAAGATTGAGTTTGTCAACCACACGCGACATGAGGCGCTTTGACGAAATAATGAATATTTCGTTTTTAAGGTTGTCGCCTACGCTCACGCCATTAAGCTCGAGCAGGGTGTTCATGCCGCTGTTCTTTGTTGAACGGCGCAGACCGCCTGTCGACGACCCGTTGGAGTCCTCGATAAGCATGACGGCTTGACGCTGGTATACGCGGGGCTGGCACTGCTGATAGTACCACCCTATGCAACCGCACACAACGGCCGATAAAGCGAACCATGCCCAATGGTTGATAAATTGGTGGTAGCACAACTTCAACAAGGGAATTAGCTGCATCTCCTCGTCCTGTTGCTCTTGCGGATTGATGGATTTTGTCTCCATGTTATTGTTACTTGTTTTTCAATTACTATATAGTGTGTAGTAACTATTATGGCACTATATGGCACATAGTTGGTACTTTATGACGAATAATCTCCCCACTTGGCGCAGGTTGTCAGCAACATTGGGAGATTACGCTTTAACTCAAGATAGGTTTGGCTGCGAACAGGTAGCGCAGCCAATGTGTCTTTTATTGTGCAAAAATAGCTCAAATATATATATGCCACAAACAAAAGTCTGAAAACTTTCATTTGTGGCACTCTAAGTGTTACCTGTAAGTTTAATTTAGGTTGGTTCCAACAAACATGATGGAGCCATTTTGCGCACTTTCTGAACTATTCGTCACGCCAAAAGGCAGGTGTGAGCGGCAACAATAGTGAGAATATTTCAAGGCGTCCGGCAAGCATCAGGAAGGAGTTTATCCACAAAATGGCGTCGTTAAGCACTCCCCACGAACCCAACGGACCTATCAGGTGGCCGATGCTCGGACCTACATTGCTGAACGAGGATATGGCCAGCCCGAAGGCATCGAGCAGCGACAAACCCATGGCCACCATGGCAAAGGTGGATAGCATGATGAGCATGAAGTAGACTACAAAGAACACGAACACGGTGCGGGCGGTTTGCGATGTGATGACCGTATTGTTGATGCGCACTGGCAGCACGGCATGCGGGTGCAGCATCTTTTTGAACTCGGCCTTGGTCAGGCGCCACACCATGAGCACACGCACACTCTTCAAGCCGCCACTGGTTGAACCGGCACAAGCTCCAATGATGCTTATCAGCAAGAGTATGAGCCAGATGGTTGGGTGCCATTTCATAAAGTCCTCGTCGCTAAAACCGGTGGTGCTCTGCAATGACGCGGTGTTGAAGAATGCGCTGCGCAGAGCGGTGGCAAAATCCATGTGGTCGGCATACATGAGAATGCCCATTATGCTGAATGCGGCTACAAAAAATATTACCAGGAAGCAACGCAACTCGTCGTCGTGTAACACATCGCGCACACGGCGCTTGATAAAGAACAAATAAAGCAACGTGCTGTTGACACTGGCCAGGAACATGAACAGGGTGACTATCCATTGCAAACGCGGCGACTGAAACCATGCTATGCTGTCGGTGTGGGTGGAGAAGCCGCCCGTGCCAATGGTTGACAGGCCATGGCACAACGCATCGAACAGCCCCATGCCACCAAAGAAATAGGCTGCCATGCACGTGATGGTGAGCAACGAGTAAATGCTCCACAACCAGCGCGCGGTGGTGCTGATGCGGGGGTGGAGTTTGCCTATTTTCAAGCCTGTGGCCTCTGCCGAAAAGAGCTTTACATCGCCCCCGCCCATGTTGGGCAACACGGCTATGGTAAAGAACACGATACCCATACCGCCTATCCAGTGGGTGATGGAGCGCCATAGCAAGATGGAATGCGGAAGGGCGTCAATGTCGGTAAAGGCTGTGGCGCCCGTGGTGGTGAAGCCGGACATGGTCTCGAAAAAGGCGGCCGCCACACGGGGCTGATAGCCGCTGACTATAAACGGCAGCATGCCGACTAATGAAAACACCACCCAGGTGAGCGACACTATCAGAAACCCGTCGCGCCGCCCCATGCGGTTTTCGGCATGGCGCCCAAAGTAGAGCAACAAGGCGCCTATCACTGCAGCCAGGGCCGAGGGCAGACCGAATGTGAGGTGGTTTACTTCACCAAAATAGAATCCCATACCGAAGCACAAGCCAAGGAGCAGTGCCTCGAGCAGCAACAGTGTGCCAAGGGCTTTATATATAATAGGTATGTTAAGCATGACGTTATTTTAACATATTTAACTGCGCAATGTGGCATTCTTACTGCCATGCCACACTAACGGCTTGCAAATATACACATTTATCTGCGAATGCTGGCTGAAAGAATGGTACCGCCACATAAAGAAAACGGCCATGGCATTGCTCAACAGAACAAAGCCATGGCCTTAATACCTTTAATTTGTCGCACGCATTTTAGCACGCGATATTTCCAAACCGCTGATTATCAGTGCTTCTTTGTGGACCAGGAGGGGCTCGAACCCTCGTCCAAACGGGGAAATAATATGCTTTCTACACGCTTATCACTGACTTGATTTTCGAGTGCTGGCAAGACCAGTGCCACCAACCAGCACCTTATCCTCTAAAAATCTCGCCAGAGTTGCAAGGCCAACTCTGACCAGCGCCGATTTACCTGCACCACCTTGTCAAGACGCTTCGGAGCAACAGCTCTTGGGTGATGTCTCGTTCCAGCACCTTGTGCCGGAATAAAGCCTATCTACTGTACTTCGATCAGGCAGCGAGAGCAAACTTGTTTTCGCCAGTTAAATTGTCGAAGGCCGATATTTAAGTGCCCACCTCCAGGCGCACTGCGTGCTTACATACCACTCCAACCCGCTGTCAAATCCAATCTGGCCCGGAATCTGGATATCGGTATGTGGCCGCAAAGGTAGCAATTCGGCGCCAAATGGCCAAAGCGTGCGGCCTTATTTTGAGCAAATGTCGCATAAAACGAGCCACAAGACCTGCCTTTGACAGAATTCTTGGTTAACGGGGTAACAGGTTGACAAGTATGTTTGCCATACATTACTTAAAGTCTGAATAGTAAGGGGACTTAAAAAGGGCCTAAAGGTCCCCAAAAGCGCACGTGCATGCACTCACACGCCGTATAAACACGCCATTTTGACTCATTTTTATAAAAAAAGCACCGAATTGCTTGCACCATTAGCCTCCATGCCCTATATTTGCCATGAAAATGCGCACAAAGCCCCATTAACACACGGCAAGTGGGCATTTTTAATAGTGGAAATGCCATCACGCGCAAGTCCAACGAACAGATAAAATCATTAAATAATTTTACACAGTATGAATAAGACTGATCTCGTAAATGCCATTGCAGCCCAGGGCTTGAGCAAGGCAGATTCTAAGAAAGCACTCGACGCAGTGCTCGATGCCATTTCAGGTGCTCTCAAGGAGGGTGACAAGGTTGCAATCCTCGGCTTTGGCACATTCTCTATCAACGAGCGTCCTGCCCGCGAGGGTATCAATCCCGCAACCAAGGAAAAGATCACGATCGCTGCCAAGAAGGTGGTTAAGTTCAAGGCTGGTGCCGAACTTGCTGCTGGCGTCAACTAATCAGAAATTCCTACCTGCTTGTTCAGGTAAAAAGCTATCACTCCCGAGCGATGCCTCACCTGGCAATCGCTTTGGCGTGGTAGCTTTTTTCTTTTTACCACCTCCCCACCCTTGCCACGCAGCAAAACGGCACTTCCGTGCCCAATCATGGCAAAGTGTAAAGGCATTACCACTACATTACCACAAAAAAGCAGGCAAACTATTTTGCATTTACATAAATATTGTTACCTTTGCACTCGCAAAACGATTAAGAGCAGTCACTTCTGCACTAATCTTGCACGGGGCGTAGCGCAGTCCGGTTAGCGCACCTGCTTTGGGAGCAGGGGGTCGTGGGTTCGAATCCCGTCGCCCCGACAAGTAATAAAGCCGTTGATTATTAAGTAAATTCACTTATAATCAACGGCTTTATTCGTTGTATGCGTGCAGCCATTGCTGCCCGGTAAAACACAAAATAGCATTGAGAGCCTATCCGCAATGTCCACAAACAGGCGTTGCGGACGATTCTTTTGAGAAAGTTAGACCCATTAGCGGTTGCGTTTGATACTTGAGCCAATTCGCGTGTTTATGTTTTACCGAACAACAATAACTACTTATACTCCGTAGGATTAACACCAAAATACTCCTTAAAGCATTTGGCCATGTAGCTGGGCGATGCGAATCCTACCTCATAAGCCACCTCGGCCACAGTCATCTCCGTGCGGCGCAACAATTCGGCAGCCTTTTTAAGACGTGCTATGCGCAACAACTCTACCGGCGAAAAGCCCATGAGCGACTTAACCTTACGATAAAGCTGCGTGCGCCCTACGCCCATCTGCGCCGCCATGTCTTCAACCGAGAAATTCTCGCTCGACATATTCTTCTCTATCATGTCGCGCAATCGCGCAGCAAAACCCTTGTCAAGCTCACTCACGTTCGAGGCCTTGAGCGATGTCTTGTCGCCAAAGAAAGCCTTCAAACGGCGGCGGTTATCAATAAGATTGCGCAATCGGGCCTTAAACATATCCGGACTGAACGGCTTGGCTATATAAGAGTCGGCACCGCAGTCAAATCCTGCCACACGTTGCTCGTCGAGGGTGCAGGCCGTCAGCATCATCACCGGAATGTGCGAAGTTTGCCACTCGTCCTTCAATCTGCGGCAACACTCCCAGCCGTCCATCACAGGCATCATCACATCACACACCACCGCATCGGGTATGAGTTGTCGCGCCTTGGCCAGGCCCTCCTGCCCGTCGGCAGCCGTCTCTACCACATAGCCGTCCGCAAGCAGCAAGCGCAGATATGAACGTATGTCCTCGTTATCGTCAATCACGAGCACTGTGGGACGCGGTTCAGCAGCATCGCCCCTCGCCTGTGCGGCATCTGCCGAGGCAGTCAACGCGTTTGGCACCGTGTGCACTCCCTCGCCCGCAATGGCATCAATATGCGGTGCCACCACACCGGCCCCGTCGGGTTGCATGGCGTCAGGTTGTTCATACACGTGAGCCGCAGCCACATCGTGCTGACAGGGTATGCGCACCACAAAACGCGTGCCGCTGCCGCGCATACTCTCGGCACTCACCGTGCCGCCATGCAGTTCGACATAAGCCTTTACTGTGGCCAGCCCTATGCCCGAACCATCGTGGCTCGCGTCGGCCTGATAAAAGCGGTCGAATATGTGGGGCAACTTGTCGCGGTCAATGCCCTGTCCGCTGTCCTCAACCACAATGCTGAGCCACCGGCCCTGTTCGGCATCATCGGTTATGCTTGGCGTAACCGTTATTTTACCCCCTTCGGGCGTATATTTGAAAGCGTTAGACAGCAAGTTGTACAACACACTCTCCATCTTTTTATCGTCGAGCATCACATCGAGCCATGCCGCATCGGGCACATCGGCCTGCTGCACATGGTAGCGCACCATCTTTTTACGTGCCAGGGCACGGAAGGGGTCGCACCACTGCTTGAGGGTCTCGTTCAGCTGCACCGTCTTGATATTGAGCCTCAGCTGGCCCGTCTCAAACTTGCGGAAGTCGAGTGTCTGCCCCACCAGCCGCAGCAATATGTCGGCATTGGTGCGCACCACTTGCAGCAGTCCGCGCTGCTCGTCGGTCAGGTTGTCCGCCCCCTGCAGTTGCTCAACAGGCGCCAATATGAGGGTGAGCGGTGTGCGCAAGTCGTGCGACACCTCGGTAAAGAAAGTGAGCTTGCTCTGCGTAGTCTCCTCCAGCTCCTTCGACATTTTTACCAACTGGTCGCGCTGCGCCTCAAGCTTGCGCTTTTGGCTGTCAAGCTCCTCGTTGCGGCGTATGGTCACATAATACGAGCGTATGCCCATGGCCATCACCACCCCAATCAGCACTATAATGGCTATGCAAGCAAAGAGCAGCATCTTTTGCATGGAGTAGCGCGACAGAAATTTGTCCATCTGCGTGCCAAGCTGGTCAATGCGCTGCTCGCTCTCATGCACCTGGTCGCTCTGTATGCGGAACAGGCGTGCCGTGGTGGCATTGATTACAGCCGAGTGCAGCCGCGTGTCGCGCTTGAAAGGCTCGTGCCGCAATATGCGCATGGCCGTTTGTATCACCTTGTCGCCGCCTGTGGGATAGACAAATGTGGCTGTGAGCACACCCTGTTCCACATTGTCAAGTCCGCCGCCCTTGGTCGACAGACCGTCAACGCCAATCACCTTCACCTCGGGGTGTCCGGCTGCCACCAAAGCCTGGTGCACCTTCACACCAGTGCGGTCGTTGGGGGCTGTAATGATTTGTGGCACAACGCCGGCCGCAATCAAACTGTCAATCTGCTGTGGCACACGTGCCCCCTCCCACCCCACTTCAACACTGGCCAGCACCTTTATGCCCGGCGCTTGTGCCAGCATGTGGGTCAGTCCGGCATGACGCTCGCGTGCTGCCGTGCCAGCCATATTGGCAGTCAGCTCTACCACAGTGCCATACCCCTTGAGTTCCTGCACCACACAAGCGGCCATATCCTTGCCTATGCTGCGGTTGTCGGCCCCGATAAAGGCCGTATATTTGTCGGAGAGTGTTTTACGGTCAACCACTATCACCGGTATGCCACGGCGCATCACACGCTCCACCACGGGGGTGAACGCGCGCGCCTCGTTGGGGGACACCACCAGCAGGTTGATGCCCTCGTTTACCAAACTGTCTATCTGTTTTATTTGCAGTGCATTGTCATCGTGAGCCGAACGTATGTCGAGTTTTACATTTTTGTTGTAAAACATTGTTTCACGCTGCATTTCGCGGTTCATCTGCTCACGCCACGCATCTTGGCTGCACTGCGACACACCTATTTTGAACGTGTCGGCCTCATGGCCCTTGCATGCTGCCACAAGCAGCACAAGCGCCACGAACACAAAGTTGAGTATATGCCTCTTCATAAGGGGGAGAACTGTGTACACCGGTGTAAGCAGACATTCGACGAACCATAAAGTTATGTTCCTATATTGCTGGTATGTCATGGCGCATTATTACGGGTCATACTGCTCGCGCAGCCGCTGTGCCCGTTCATCATTTCATGTTTCACAACAACGCATTACGCCAATTCTTTCCAGGCCTTTTACCGAACATCTGCTTAGGCAAAGGTTGTTTGTTAGAAGAATTGATGCAAAGTTAAGCTTTTGCCCGCATAATTGGTGTAAACGCTCTCGTAAAAATGCAATATCATTTATTGCAGCTTGATAAAACAATTCTGATATTATGCTCACGAATCGTACGGATTATGCAGTTATGAACTCACCAGCAGCAGTTGGCCAACAACGAGCAAGCAGCGAAACGAGCATGCAATGCTCACTGGTTTCGCCAACTCCGTCATTTTCGTTGGGCCAAAGCGTGTAGCGAAAAACTCCGTGCAATCAGCGTGTTCTGTGTTCGACAATCGTATCGGAACAGTTTTACCATACCGCAATAAGATAATGCGCTTTATCCTCGAAAAAGTGTAACAATCCGCGTATCTTATCCTCGAAAAAGTGTAGCATTTCACACAAACTATCCTCGAAAAAGTGTAGTAATACACGCATTTTATCCTCGAAAAAGTGTAGTATTTTACACAAACTATCCTCGAAAAAGTGTAACTTTGCAACGTAAGTACTTATAAATCAAGGTTGTTATGAAACGGAAGATATATAAAGAACTAATCAAATGGAAGGAAAACGAAGATAGAAAGCCTTTGATGTTACTTGGTGCAAGGCAAGTTGGCAAGACTTGGATAATGCAACACTTTGGTGAACAAGAGTACAAGAAGGTGGCGTACGTCAATTGTGATGACGAGCCACAAATGAAACAACTCTTTGACTTAGATTACGATATTGACCGCATATTGATGACCTTACAAGCCATTACAGGTGTCAAGGTCACGCCTGGCGACACTTTGATTGTCTTTGATGAGATACAGGAGGTGCCAAGAGGGCTACATAGTTTGAAATATTTCTGCGAAAAAGCACCAATGTACCATGTGATGGTGGCAGGTTCCTTGCTCGGCGTTACTTTAGGCAAGGGCGAGTCATTCCCTGTGGGCAAGGTCGATATGCTGTCTATTTTTCCGATGGATTATGAAGAATTTCTGTATGCAACGGGCCATGAGGGCTGGATAGACATTTTGCATTCCAAGGATTGGACTTTGATAGAGACGATGATGCCAAAAATGGTAGAACTGTTGCGTCAATACTACTTTGTGGGAGGTATGCCAGGCGTTGTGAGCAAGTTCGTAAAAAATGCAGACTTGCAACAAGTACGTACATTGCAGCATGAAATATTGGAAGCCTATGGCCGAGACATTTCTAAACACACCTCCGCAAGTGAGTCTGTCCGAATTCGCCAAGTAATGGGTTCACTTCCTGCTCAGCTGGCAAAGGAAAACAAAAAGTTTGTTTATGGTGCTATTCGCAAAGGTAGTAGGGCTAAGGATTTTGAACTTGCCATACAATGGCTTTTAGACGCTGGCATTATATATAAGGTAAACCGGATTAATGAGCCCAAGATGCCGCTCAAGTTTTACGAAGATTTTGATGCATTCAAGCTATTTATGTTAGACTGCGGACTTTTGGCTTGTATGGCCGAGGCTCCTATTGACCAAATGCTTGTGGGCAACAATGTGTTCACGGAGTTTAAGGGAATGTTTACAGAGCAATATGTAATGCAACAGCTCAAGGCCATAGGCTTTACGCCTTATTATTGGAGCAATAGCAAAAGCCCTGCCGAAATTGATTTTATTATTCAGAATGGCAAACGGGTTATCCCGATAGAAGTGAAGGCCGAGGAAAACGTACGTGCGCGTTCTTTGTCACAGTTTGTAAAAGACAATGCCGGACTGAAAGGACTACGCATTTCAATGAAAGGCTATGTTGACCAAGAGTGGTTGGAGAACATTCCATTAGTAGCAATTGATGTCTATTTTGAATAATTAGCTATCAAATGACATGGAAACACATTCAAGCACCCCTCTACACAATTCAAGCTTTATTTGAGCTTTGACACCACATCATACACCTACCGCTGACTGTTATCCAGCCCTCCTGTCCGCATCAGCTGTTTTTTCATTATACGGGCTGTTCGAAGTGATTCGCGCAGCCCGTTTTGCTATGTGGGGGCGGCATCAAAACACAGGCTCCTGGGCGGCTGCCGCATCATGCTGCTGGAAAAAAGTTGCAAGTTGACGGCCGAAAAGTTGGAAAAAAGTTGCAAGTTGACGACCGAAAAGCTGGAAAAAAGTTGTAATATTGCAAGCAAAATACTGGAAAAAAGTTGCAAGAAAGCCGTGTAAAGGCTGGAAAAAAGTTGTAATAACTATGCTAAAACGCAAGATAATCAACAAGTTAGAAGCGTGGAAGAAAACCATCGCGAATAAAGCACTGCTCATAAAGGGTGCACGCCAAGTAGGGAAGACCACAGTAGTGCGTCAATTTGCGAAGGCAAATTACAAGAACTTTGTCGAAATAAACTTTGAACAAATGCCTGTGGCAAAACAGGCATTCGAGGGCAATCTTGATGCCCGCACCATACTTCTCAATTTGTCGGCAATGGGCTTTGGTCCGTTAGAGCCGGGCAAAACGTTGATTTTTTTTGACGAAATACAATCATGCCCCAAGGCAAGAACGGCCATCAAGTTTTTGGTTGAAGATGGTCAGTATGACTATATAGAGTCTGGATCGTTGCTTGGCATAAACTACAAAGACGTGTCATCCTATCCCGTGGGGTTTGAACATGAGTTGGATATGTACCCGCTCGATTTTGAAGAATTTCTGTGGGCTTGTAATATAAGCGATGATGTGGTAAGCATGCTGAAGGATTGTTATACGAACCTTCGGCCTGTGCCCGATTTCCTGCATCAGCAGATAAGGGAACGTTATCGCCAATACCTGGTAGTTGGTGGTATGCCTGAAGTTGTGGCCACTTACATCTCGAATGAGGACTTTGGTAAGACTATCACCAATCAAAAAGACATCTTGGCGGGCTATCGTAACGATATATCCAAATATGCAGGAAATGACAAGATGCTGGTAAAATCTGTATTTGATGCCATTCCCGGACAGTTAAGCAAACAGGACAAACGTTTTATACTGGCTTCGATAGAAAAAAATGCTTCGCGACGTAAATATGGTGCCCCCACCCAATGGTTGGTAGATGCCGGCATGGCCTACTACTCATTCAACATCGGTTCATTCGAACTGCCATTTCCGAGTCATGAAAATATGCGGTTGTACAAGTTGTTCTTTGTTGACAGCGGACTGATGTGTGCCATGGTGCTTAATGGCATACAGGCCAAAGTGCTGACAGGCGATATATTTGTGAATGAAGGTGCCCTGGCCGAAAACTATGTGGCGGGAGAATTGGCCAAGCATGGAGTGTCATTAAACTATTATGACCGAAAAAGCAAGCATGAGTTAGACTTTGTCTTTCCCGAAAATGACAAGATTACTATTTTGGAGGTTAAATCTGGCAAAGACTACAAAAAACACACCTCACTCGATATGGCCCAGAGTCTTTTCTCTGAAAAGATAAATCGCAGGATAGTAATGAGCTGCAACAACTTGGAGGTTGAAGATGGCGTTTTGTATTTGCCTTTTTACATGAGCATGTTTATAGTGTAACGTGCAAGTTGTGCGCGCTTGCTAATGTGCTAATATGTTAATATCAATAGTGGCCCAAAGAATTATTGACGTGTTCGAGAATAACCCGAACACGCAATTAAATCATGAGATAGTGAATGAAATATTTGGATTCGATGCTGATGCAGCATAAAATTTAACGAAGTATTGTAATATGGTAATGCGTTAATATGTCAATGGGGTGCGCCGTAGCGTAGCATGTAGCATCGCGACGGCGTCAACACATTAGCATATTTCCATATTAGCATTAGCATATTGCCATAAAAAATAACGCCAAACTATTGGCAAACACACATAAATATTTGTATCTTTGCAGCAAGATTGAGTGAGGGGCTTTCGAAAGAAGTTCCTCACTTGTTTTTACAACACGCTATAAAGCATAACCAAAGGCAAGGGGGCAAGGAGGAATATTGGCCACCTTGCAGGTGTTAAAATACATCTGAAAGCATAACGAATGATTGACAAAAGTTTTGTAAAAAGTCTGGTGGAACAGTGGTTGGAGGGTAAGGACTACTTCCTGACCGACCTCACCATCAGTACCGACGACCGCATCGTGGTAGAGATAGACCACGAAGAGGGCGTGTGGATTGAAGACTGCGTAGAACTCAGCCGCTACATCGAGAGCCATCTCGACCGCGAGCAGGAGGACTTTGAACTCGAAGTGGGCAGCGCCGGCATAGGACAGCCCTTCAAGGTGTTGCGCCAGTACGAAATCCACCAAGGCGAGCGTGTCGAGGTGCTCACCACTGAGGGCAAAAAGTTGCAGGGAACCTTGGGCGGTGTAACACCCGAGGGCTTTACGCTCACCATCGAGGAAAAAGTGCGCGAAGAGGGTGCCAAGCGCCCCAAACTGGTAGAACGCGAAGTGCCCTTCTGCTTCGACCAAGTAAAAAGCACCAAGTACGTCATCGACTTTAAGTAAGAACTCTGGCGGGCGCACCTTCGTAACAAAAGTTTGAACGCCTGCCCGACGTGCCGCGCGCACGCATATATAAATAACTCAAGTTTCGGTTTTAACTTGAACGGGCTGAATCCGAAAGTTGAATAAACAAGACAATACACAATACCGCTCAATATATGGCTAAGAAGAAACAAGAAACAGCAAGCTTGATAGAAACCTTTGCTGAGTTTAAGCAAAACAAAAATATTGACCTCACCACCATGGTGGGTGTGCTCGAGGAGAGCTTCCGCAGCGTGATAGCCAAAATCTTTGGCTCTGACGAGAACTTTGACGTGATTGTAAACCCCGACAAGGGCGATTGCGAAATTTACCGCAACCGCGTGGTGGTGAACGACGACGAGGTGGAAGACCCCAACAAGCAAATATCATTGAGCGAGGCACAAAAGATTGATGCCACCTACGAGGTGGGCGAAGATGTGTCTGAAGAGATTCATTTTGCCGACTTCGGACGCCGTGCCATACTGACGCTGCGTCAGACTTTGGCCAGCAAAATTCTCGAGCTGGAACACGATGCCCTCTATAATAAATATAAGGACCGCGTGGGCGAGCTTATCACTGCCGAGGTGTACCAGACCTGGAAGAGCGAGACGCTGCTCATGGACGAGGAGAAGAATGAGCTCTACCTGCCCAAATCGCAGCAAATTCCCCGCGACTTCTTCCACAAAGGCGATGCCGTGACAGCCGTTATCGACCGTGTGGACAACACCAATGGCAATCCTAAAATCTACCTCTCGCGCACATCGAACGATTTCTTGCGCCGTTTGCTCGAGAACGAGATACCCGAAATTGCCGACGGCGCCATCCGCCTCTGCCGCATTGCCCGCATTCCGGGCGAACGCGCCAAGATAGCCGTTGAAAGCTACGACGACCGCATCGACCCCGTGGGCGCCTGTGTTGGTGTGCGCGGCAGCCGTATACACGGTGTAGTGCGCGAGTTGCACAACGAAAATATCGATGTGATCAACTTTACCAACAACACAGCCCTGTTCATACAGCGTGCCTTGAACCCCGCACAGGTGTCGAACGTTGTGCTGCACGAAGAGGAGCGTAAAGCCGAGGTATACCTGCGTCCGGCCGAGGTAAGTCTGGCTATTGGTAAGGGTGGTATGAACATCAAGCTGGCCTCAATGCTCACCGAGTACACCATCGACGTGTTCCGTGAAGTTGAGGGCGAAGAAATGACCGAGGACATCTACCTCGACGAGTTTGCCGACGAAATAGACCAGTGGGTGATTGACGCCATCAAGGGCATCGGTCTCGAAACAGCCAAGGACGTGCTCAACGCGCCCCGCGAAATGCTTATCGAAAAGGCCGACCTCGAAGAGTCTACCGTCGACGAAGTATTGCGCGTGCTGCGTGCCGAGTTTGAGAACGACGCACCCCAGGCACCCGCTGCCCAACCAACTGCCGAGGCTCCGGCCGACGCTAACGAGCCTGCTGCAGAGCCGGCAGGCGAGGAGAGCTAATGCACAACGCGTAAGTAGGGCGGCGCACACACGCTAAGGCACATAATCACGCGGCCGGCGTGGAGTTTTTTAAGGCTAAGCATAATCAGGCAACAAGGCCAGGGCCTTGAAAACTCCACCCCGTGCAGCGCGCTATGGCCGCTGTGGGGCATGCCAGCTCACTTACCTGTGTTGAGACAATCGCATTAGCAAACCTTACTAACATTATTGCATGAGTATCAGATTAAATAAAGCTATCAAAGAATTTGGCGTCGGCTTGCAGTCTATCACCGACCTCCTGAAGGAAAAAGGAGCACCCGTGGCAAGCAACGACCCTAACCAAAAGCTTGACGACAAGCAGTACGAACTACTTAAGAGTGCCTTCAGCGCCGACAAAACTCTGCGCGACAAGGCCGAGGAACGTATGCAGGACCGTCAGGAAAAGAAACGCTCTGCCAAAACGCGCAAGACCGAGGAAGCCATGGTTAAAACGGTGGTGCCTGAGGTGAAGGGACCACACATTGTGGGCCACATCGACCTCGATGCCAAACCCGCCAAGGCACAGAGCAACACACAATCTGCCAACAACGCAAAAGCCGAGGCCCCCAAAGCTCCGGCTAAAAGCATAAATAAGCCCCAGGCTAACGCAGCCACTGCTGCAAACACCCCCGCAGCCCCTGCCCAAAAGACTGAGGCCGAGGAAGCAGTGCCGGCACATGCCAACAACCAAACTACTTCCAACCCCCAAAACATGAACCAAAACACAACCGAAAACACCAAAGTACAACGCGAAGAGCGCGCCAAGGCCATTGGCGAGGAGGAAGACGGTGTGTTCAAACTCCACCCCCAGGTTGAAATTACTGGTCCCAAGGTGCTCGGCACCATTGATCTCAGTGCCATTAACTCTACTACACGACCCAAAAAGAAGTCGAAGGAGGAGCGCCGCCGCGAACGCAACAACAAGCAGGGGGCTGCCGGACAGAACGGGCAGGCACAGGCCGGCGGACAGCGCAAAAAGCGTAACCGCATTGGCAGCGAACGTGTCGATGTGAACAATGCCGCCAACCAGCCCAAGCAGAATGGCAACAACAATGGCAAGAAGCGCAACCAGCAGGGTGCCAACGGTCAGAACGGACAGAACAACCGCAACAACCAACAGGGCGCTGCCAATGGCAAGAGTGCCAACAAGAACCGCAACCGCCGCGCCAAGGAGCAGCAAAAGGTTGAGGTGAGCGAAGAGGACGTGGCCAAGCAGGTAAAGGAAACACTGGCACGCCTCACCAGCAAGCAAAAGGGTGGCAAGGGCGCCAAGTACCGTAAGGAAAAGCGCGAACAGCAGCACCAGCGTGCTGAGGAGGAACGCCGCGAGGCCAAGGCCGAGAGCAAAGTGCTCAAACTCACCGAATTTGTAACTGCCAACGAGCTGGCACAAATGATGGACGTGCCTGTGACAAAGGTTATTGCTACCTGCATGAGCATTGGCATCATGGTGAGCATCAACCAGCGTATGGACGCCGAAACCATCGACCTCGTGGCCGAAGAGTTCGGTTTCAAAACAGAATATGTGGCCGCCGACGTGCAGGAGGCCATTGCCGAGGAGGAGGATAGCCCCGAAGACCTCGAACCACGCGCACCGATTGTTACCGTCATGGGGCACGTTGACCACGGTAAGACATCGTTGCTCGACCACATTCGCAAGTCGAATGTCATTGCCGGCGAGGCTGGCGGTATCACCCAGCACATTGGTGCCTACAATGTCACACTCGACAACGGTCGCCACATCACCTTCCTCGATACACCGGGTCACGAGGCATTTACCGCCATGCGTGCCCGTGGTGCACAGGTGACGGATATCGCCATCATTATCATTGCTGCCGATGACGACATCATGCCCCAGACCAAGGAGGCTATTGCACACGCCACTGCAGCCAATGTGCCCATCGTGTTTGCCATCAACAAGGTGGACAAACCGCACGCCAACCCCGACAAAATTAAGGAGGGACTGGCTGCCATGAACTTCCTCGTTGAGGAATGGGGCGGTAAGTACCAGAGCCAGGACATCAGTGCCAAGAAGGGTACGGGTGTGAAGGAACTGCTCGAAAAGGTGCTGCTCGAGGCAGATATGCTTGAACTCAAGGCCAACCCCAGCCGCAAGGCTACGGGTACGGTTATCGAGTCGTCGCTCGACAAGGGTCGTGGTTACGTGGCCACTATCTTGGTGTCGAACGGTACGCTCCACCAGGGCGACATCGTGCTGGCAGGCACCAACTATGGTCGTGTGAAGGCCCTCTTCAACGAGCGTGGCCAGCGCATCGACAATGTAGGTCCCTCAATGGCTGCCACATTGCTCGGCTTCAATGGCGCTCCGCAGGCTGGTGACCAGTTCCACGTGATGGAGACTGAACAGGAGGCCCGCGAAATTGCCAACAAGCGCGAACAACTGCAGCGCGAGCAAGACTTGCGTACCCGTGAGGTGCTCACGCTCGAAAAGATTGGCAAACGCCTCAAGATGGGTTCATATCACGAGCTCAACATCATTGTCAAGGCCGACGTGGACGGTTCGGTCGAAGCTTTGGCCGACTCGTTTATCAAGCTTTCTACCGAGAATATTGTGGTGAAGGTTATCAACAAGGGTGTGGGCCAGATAAGCGAGAACGATGTAACACTTGCAGCTGCCTCAGAGGCCATTATCATTGGTTTCCAGGTGCGTCCGTCACAGCAGGCCCGCAAATTGGCCGAGCGCGACGGTGTCGAAATCCGCCAGTACTCAGTCATCTACGATGCCATTGAGGACGTCAAGGTGGCCATGGAGGGTATGCTCGAGCCTGTTATCAAGGAGGAGGTTACTGCCAACATCGAGGTGCGCCAGGTTTACCACATCAGCAAGGTTGGTTATGTGGCAGGTTGCTACGTGATCGATGGCAAGGTGAAGCGCAGCGACAAGGCGCGCGTCATTCGCGATGGTATTGTAATCTTTACCGGCGAAATCAATGCGTTGAAGCGCTTTAAGGACGATGTGAAGGAGGTTAGCACCAACTTTGAGTGTGGTATCTCTCTCACCAACTGCAACGATATTAAGGAGGGTGACATGATTGAAACCTTCCAAGAAATTGAGGTTAAGCAGAAACTGCAGTAATTGCTCATGAATGAACACGTATTAGTCTCGTCAGGGCTTGTTCGTGCATCATTCTGTTGAGAATTATATAGTATTTTTTTGTGCGAGTGCAGACTACGTTTGCACTCGCACATTGTTTGTTATGGGCTGCACTCTGAAGAATTGCAAGCACTAATGGGGGCGACGCGTCTCGCGTCGGGAAAATATACTGCTATTATTTAGTAGAGTTTGTATTGTATTCTTTTCTTTCATTATCCCGACGCGGGACGCGTCGCCCCCATTAGAGTTTGCGTTTGGTGGTAGCGTTGAGCGATGGCGCTTGGTGCTTGAATCCATTCGCATGGCTACGTTTCACTGAACAGCAATAATTTAGACAAAAAAGTGGTATCTGAGACCTTTTACCATACTACAACAACTTACACGCCGAGTATCTTGCATCTTACACTAACACACTGCAAATCATTGATTATCAATACTTTAATTAGTGTAAGATACTACGAATTCTACCTACACACAACCTACACAGCCTACATGCTGCCACACGGCACAAGCACGGGAGGACAATATCACAGTATAGGGAAACAGAAAAGTCTGTTGCTCCGACAGATTTATCTACGTCCCCATGGCGTATAACCCACCGCATACGACAAAATCGATTGTGAGGCAGCAGGGGGAGTGTGTAAGATGTATGCAGGGGAGTGTAAGATACTTTGAACTCATCTTACACTCTTGAAACATCTGTATATCAACTTGTTACGTGCAAAAAGTGTAAGATGGCAGTAAAAACACGCGCACTCTTTTACAAGAGGGTTGACAGGGAGGGAACAAATATTTGTGTACAAATTGTACACTTTTTTTGATGGGAGCAATGTCTTGGTGTTACTTTTGCAGCACTTTACTTTTATATCAAATCAAATTGTATTGACTACCATGAAACGAATGCTTAACAGAATGTTGCGCTATGCCGATGCCATTGTGAAACGTGGCGTTGACAAACTGATAGACGCTATCGGACATAGTCCGGAACCACAAACTAAAAACACTGAAACACCCCAGCCGCAAAAACGCATGGGCAATGACACTGACTGCGGTCTGACCGAACAAGCCATTACGCTTATGGACGAACAGTGCGACATTAGCTATAATGTGCTTGACCGCACGCCCGAGGTGCAATGGCGCGACCAGGCGGGCAAAGGGCTTGTGCTCGTGAGCAAACTGGTGCGTAACACCATGGTGATCGCGCCATTCAATAGCGCAGAAAGTGATGGAATCAGGATATTGTGGTGCTCTGTGAGATTTGCCGCTAACGCGGAGGACAGAAGAACAGAAGGACAGAAGAACAAAAGATATAACGTTTGTGTTAGCCGCTTAGCGCGGAAAACATAAGCAACATAAGTTTTCATAAGATACACAAAAGGCCGCTGCGCGGCTGGCCACGGACTAACGTCCGCGTGGCCCAAGAAACATAAGGGCTGACGCCGTAGCGAGCCGCTAACACGGAGAACATAAGGACGCAAGTCCATGCCCATATGTCTTGAAGCACTTATGTTCTTTTGTTCTTATGTTCTCCGCGTTAGCGGCAGATTTCATAACTTACGAGAGGCGAAACGGCACTATATCCTAACTTCATTACTTTTCTGCGCCATCACATTGCACCTCAGCAGAGCAAAGTGAAAAAATCATGTTTTTCACTTTGTTCTGCATTCGGTTTGCACTAACTTTTCTTCCGTCAAGTTAGGCTGCGGTTCGGAATTGAAAATGAAAGTTTTGAAACTTTCATTTTGCACTTCGCTCACCTTGCACTAACTTTGCATCAATAATACTACAAAGAATAAAGATGGAATATAATTTCAGAGACATTGAACAGAAGTGGCAGAAGACTTGGGCCGCTGAAAAGACATATCATGTGGAGATAGATGAGCAAAAAAATAAGTTTTATGTGCTCAATATGTTTCCCTATCCTTCAGGCGCCGGCCTTCACGTAGGTCACCCTCTGGGATACATCGCATCTGACATTTATGCACGCTATAAGCGCCAATGTGGCTACAATGTGCTTAACCCCATGGGGTATGATGCCTATGGTCTGCCTGCTGAACAATATGCCATTCAAACAGGACAACACCCGGCTGTAACAACCGAGACAAACATCAAACGCTATCGTGAACAGCTGGACAAAATAGGTTTCTCGTTTGACTGGGACCGCGAGGTGCGTACCTGTGACCCTAAATACTACCACTGGACACAGTGGGCCTTTGAGCAGATGTTTAACCACTTCTACTGTAAAAAGTGCGAAAAGGCACAGCCTATAAGCAAACTTATCAAGAAGTTTGAAACTGAGGGCAGCGCCTGCACCGCACACCTGGCACAGAGCGAGGAACTGCACTTTACTGCTGACGAATGGAAGCAGATGAGCGAGGTGGAGAAGCAACAGGTGCTGATGAACTACCGCATTGCTTACCTCGGCGAAACAATGGTGAACTGGTGTCCGAAACTCGGCACCGTGCTGGCCAACGACGAGGTGGTGGACGGCGTGAGCGAACGCGGCGGCTACCCTGTGGTGCAGAAAAAAATGAAGCAGTGGTGCCTGCGTGTGTCGGCATACGCACAGCGCTTGCTCGATGGTCTTGATAAAATAGACTGGACAGACTCACTCAAGGAGACACAACGCAACTGGATTGGTCGTAGCGAGGGTACCGAAATGCAATTCTCGGTGAAGGACAGCGATGTGAAGTTCACGATCTTTACCACACGTGCCGACACTATTTTTGGCGTAACCTTCATGGTGCTGGCTCCTGAGAGCGAACTCGTGCAGCAACTCACCACCGAAGCGCAAAAGGCTGAGGTGAATGCCTATCTTGATGCTACCAAAAAGCGTACAGAGCGTGAGCGCATTGCCGACCGCCGCGTGACGGGTGTGTTTACGGGCGCTTATGCCATCAACCCCTTTACAGGCGACGAAATACCTGTGTGGGTGAGCGACTATGTGCTGGCTGGTTATGGCACAGGTGCCATTATGGCCGTGCCTGCCCATGACTCGCGCGACTATGCCTTTGCACGCCACTTTGATTTGCCCATCGTGCCGCTTATTGAGGGTGCCGATGTGAGCGAAGAGAGCTTTGACGCCAAGGAAGGCATCGTGATGAACTCGCCTGCCGATGGCAAGCAAACGCTTAATGGCTTCACACTCAATGGTTTGAGCGTGAAGGAGGCTATTGCTGCCACTAAGAAATTTGTAACCGAAAATAACTTGGGTCGCGTTAAGGTGAACTTCCGTTTGCGCGACGCCATCTTCTCGCGTCAGCGCTATTGGGGCGAACCGTTCCCCGTATATTATAAGGACGGTATGCCGCAGATGGTGCCCGAGGCGTGTCTGCCGCTCGAATTGCCCGAGGTGACCAAATTCTTGCCTACCGAAACTGGTGAACCGCCCCTTGGCAACGCCACCCGTTGGGCTTGGGACACTGAGGCCAACTGTGTGACCGACAACAGCCGCATTGACAATAAGACGGTGTTCCCCCTCGAACTCTCAACCATGCCTGGCTTTGCCGGTTCGTCGGCTTACTACCTGCGCTATATGGACCCCGCCAACGATACGGCGCTCGTGGGCAAGCAGGCTGATGAATATTGGCAGAATGTGGACCTGTATATCGGTGGTTCGGAACACGCTACGGGACACTTGATTTACAGCCGTTTCTGGGACAAGTTCCTCTTCGACCTTGGTGTGTCGTGCAAGGACGAGCCATTCCAAAAGCTTGTTAACCAGGGCATGATACAGGGCCGCTCCAACTTTGTGTACCGCATAAAGGACACCAACACCTTTGTAAGCCTTGGACTGAAGGACCAGTACGACACCACGCCGATACACGTGGACGTGAACATTGTGCACAACGATGTGCTCGATGTGGAAGCCTTCAAGCAGTGGCGCCCCGAATATGCCACGGCAGAGTTTGTGCTCGAAGATGGCAAATATGTGTGCGGTTGGGCTATTGAAAAGATGTCGAAGTCGATGTACAATGTGGTCAACCCCGACATGATTGTAGAGAAGTATGGTGCCGACACCCTGCGTCTGTACGAAATGTTCCTTGGCCCCATCAACCAAAGCAAGCCTTGGGACTCAAACGGCATTGACGGTTGTTTCCGTTTCTTGCGCAAGACTTGGAACCTCTTCTATCCCAAGAATGGCGAATGGGCGGTGACCGATGCCGAACCTACCAAGGATAATCTGAAAACACTGCACAAACTCATCAAAAAGGTGAGCGAGGACATTGAGGTGTTCTCATACAACACGTCTATCCCCGCCTTTATGATAGCCGTGGGCGAACTGGCCCAGCAAAAGTGCACCAGCCGTGCCGTGCTCGAGCAGGTAGTGGCACTCCTTGCCCCGTTTGCCCCCCACATTGCTGAGGAACTGTGGCACACCCTTGGCCACACCACCACGGTGTGCGATGCCGAGTGGCCCAAGTATGACGAGCAGTATTTGAAGGAGGACACTCAAACCCTCTCTATCTCATTCAATGGCAAGACACGCTTCACGCTCGACTTCCCTGCCGATGCCACCAAAGAGGCCATTCAAGAGGCAGCCCTGACATCAGAGCAGGCACAAAAGCACCTCGAAGGCAAACAAGTGGTGAAGGTGATTGTGGTGCCCGGTCGCATTGTAAACATTGTAGTAAAGTAACACCCTCAACTCATGCGCCGGTGGCACATGCTGCCGGCGCATGATAAGTAGGTATTCAAAATTAGTTTATATAATCATGTTCAGAATTAGTCGATATGCCTTGGCGCACTCTTTCGCCCATAAACATAGGTTTCATCGGTCACGTAGCCCGCTACGCTCCCTCTTCAACCTATGTTTCTGAACGAAATACTGCACCAATTCATATCAACTAATTTTGAACACCTACTTAAAATACCTTTTACAACATTGGTTACCAAATTCAAAACGACGATTGCGCAGGACATTCGCGACTACGTAATCATCACCATTGGCTTGATAATGTATGCCATGGGATTCACTTGTTTCCAACTGCCTTACGAAATTACCACAGGTGGTTTGGCCGGTGCGGCAGCAGTGATATTCTATGCCACGGGCTTCCCCGTGCAATACACTTTCTTTGCTGTCAATATCCTGTTGTTGTGCGTGGCCGTCAAGGTGTTGGGTTGGCGTTTTTGCCTTAAAACCATCTATGCTGTGTTCATGCTCACCTTCTTGTTGGGCATTGTGCAAGAAATCATGATTCATCTTGGTCAGACGCACCCCGACATGTTTCCCGACATCAACCCGCGCAGCCATCTGCCACAGGTAGTGCAAGGCAATGCCTTCATGTCGTGCATATTGGGTGCAGCCATTGAGGGCGTGGGCATAGGTTTTGTATTCCTGCACAACGGCTCAACCGGCGGCACCGATATCATAGCCTCTATTATCAACAAGTACAAGGACGTGACGCTGGGACAGATGATGATGCTTTGCGACATCATTATCATTACCACTGCTTTCTTCCTGCCCGATGGCGATGTAGACAAGTTGCTCTACGGCTACTGCACGCTCATCATTGTCAACCTCATGCTCGACTATGTGGTTGACCGGGGCCGCCAGTCGGTTCAGTTCTTAATATTCTCGCGTAAATACGATGACATTGCAGCAGCCATTAGTGCCACACACCGCGGTGTGACGGTGCTCGATGGTCAGGGCTGGTATACCAAGGAAGAGCGCAAAGTGCTTGTAGTATTGGCCAAAAAACGTGAGAGTACCAATATATTCCGTATCATTCAGAGCATAGACCCCAATGCCTTTGTTTCGCAGTCGAAGGTAATCGGCGTGTTTGGCGAGGGCTTTGACCGCATCAAGGTAAAGGCCAAACCTCAGGGCGATAAGGAATAAGGGTCTCAAGTTTCGGATTTGGACGGGAACGGCCTGAAAGGCCAAAAGCACCAAGCCCAGGGCAAGCGTAGCGACACCCTGGGTATCGCGTGTTGGAGTAGTCGCGCCCTGTAAGGGCAAAAGCTTTAAGACATGGCGCAAGTGTTGAACAAAATATACATACGATGTTCCTCTTTAAGACCGCTAAATCCGTTATCAAGTAAGTATAACAACATAAAGGGTTAAAGCTTTTGCCCTTACAGGGCGCGGAGACTCTACTATGCGGAAGCCCCAGGGTGTCGCTTCGCTTGCCCTGGGCTATGTGCTCCATTGGGCCTTCAGCCCGCCCTTGCTAAATCCGAAACTTGAATAAAGCACAAATGAACGGTTTGATTATATCTTTCGCTGTCACGTTAGTAGCCTTGGCCATCTTCACCCTGTGGCTTAATACGCGGAGTGGCAAAAAATGGCTGAAAGAGCTCTAATGCCGACGGGTTGACAGTTTGGCTATGCCTTGAAAGTAGACAAAATAAGAACGAGGCAGCATCATATATGGCTGTCTGCTTAATATCGTAATATCGCACATCATGCAACAACAAACAGCCTCGTTGGTGTTTGCCACCAACAATGCGCATAAATTGTCTGAGATACGTGCCATCTTTGGCGACAAGCTCAACATACTGTCGTTGGCAGACATCAACTGCCACGACGACATACCCGAAACAGCCGACACGCTTGAGGGCAATGCCCTTATCAAGGCGCGTTGGGTGAAGGAACGTTATGGCTACGACTGCTTTGCCGATGACACTGGGCTGGAAGTGACGGCTCTGGGCGGTGCACCAGGTGTGCACACGGCACGTTATGCCTATCCCGACCGCCACGACCCTGAGGCTAACACCGCCAAACTGCTGGCAGCCTTGTCAAATGCCAACGACCGCACGGCACAGTTCCGCACAGCCATAGCTTTGATACAGAATGGCGAGGAGCACGTGTTCGAGGGCGTGGTACGTGGCGAAATAGCTACCGAAAAGCGCGGTACCGAAGGCTTTGGCTACGACCCCGTGTTCATGCCCGAAGACATGGGTAAAACCTTTGCCGAACTGGGCGTGGAGGTGAAAAACCGCATATCACACCGTGCGCGCGCCGTGGCCAAACTTGTTGACTTTTTGAATCGTTAAATAGCAGAGAGAAAGTTGAGGAGAGCGACAAGCACCCTGTGTTTCAGTCTGATGGACTGAGAGCGCGTGGTGTGGTTTTCTCTCGGGCTTTCTCTCTGACTTTTTTTGCAATACAGACTATTAAGTTATATGAAAATATCACGTCTCATATTATTGGCAGCCATGTTGTCAGCCGCACCGGCAGCCATGCCCGTTGCGGCAAGCAACGACTTGCAGTCGGCATCGCGCTGGAGTTACTATCTGTCGTACCACAATGCCACCCAAACCCTTGCAGTGGGCAATGTGGTGTACACCCTGTTCAACGGCAATTTGCTGGCTTACGATGCCGACACGCAGAGCAGTTACGAAATAGACAAACTGTCGTGCGGCCTGGTGCGCAAGGGCATTAGCAGCATAGGGTGGTCTGACAGCCAAAAGTGTATAGTGGCTTTGTACGACGACAACAGCGTCGACCTCATCTATCCCGACAAGGGCGATGGGGCGACGGGGCGTTTCAGTGTGTTCAACATACCGCAAATAAAGAACTACATTGACGACCAGGTGACAACAAGCCGTATGAATGTGTATGGCGACTGGGCTTGCATTGTGGCCAACAAGGGCGTGATTGTGGTCAACTTGAAAGACCGTACCATACAGGGATATTACCAGATAGGCTCCGATGTGGCCGACGCCATAGTGGTAAACGGACGGGTGTATGCCGCCAGGAGCAACCAGGTGGTATGCGGCAGCATGACGGCTGGCAACCCCTACAACTACGACGACCCCAACCAATGGAAGCCCGTGCTTACCGAACACGTGGTGGGCGGCTTTGTGGGCAGTCAGGCCGGTGTGTATATCATGGAAAAGGCCGGCGGCATATATTTGATGCAGGAGGCTGCCGACGGCACACCGAGCAGTACCAAAATATCGGGTATGCAGGTAGTGGCCGGTTCGGCCAATGGCAAGTATGTGCAGTTTATCAGTCCATGGCATGTGGCCGTGCTTGTCGACACCGACTATGCTACTGACAAGGTGGTACTCAATGTGACCACCCCTAATGGGCGCACGGTGCCGAGCATCACACGCACCGCTGGCGGCACGCTCTACTTTGCCGAACAGTACGACGGGCTGAATGCCTACAACCTGCCAGCCTCTGAAAAAGGAAGTACCGTAGAACTGCCTGCCGCTGCGGGCAAGGTGGGCGACTTCGGACCGCGCCATAAGGAAAGTTACGACCTAAAAGTGGTGGACGGCGGTTTGTATGTGTCGGGGGGCTTGTTCGGCACCGAGGGCTGCGAGGGCTTTTTGGGCTATTATGACGGACAGACATGGAGCGACATGGACGAGGACAATGTGACAGCCAGACTGAAGGAAGTGCACAACCGTGCACCATATTATATGTCGATGATAAATATTGACGTCGACCCGGCTGACGCCACCCATGTGCGTGCTGTAAGTTATGGCGCAGGTGTGCTCGACTACAAGGACGGCAAAATTGCCAACATCTATAACTGCAGTACCACCAACGACGTGTTGGCCAGTGCCACATCGAATGAGGCAACCAAGAATGGTCGTGTACTTGTGGGAGGTGGCACTTTCGACAGCGAAGGCAACTATTGGGTGTGCAACAACCGTTCGCACACCCTGTTGGCCGTACAGACACGTGGCGGCGACTGGCAAGCGGTTCCATGTGAGGCACTGGACGGACACAAACGTGCCGAAAAAATATTGTTCGACTCGCGTGGCTGGGCCTGGGTGAGTGTACGTCTGACCACCAGCTCGCAGACCAGTGGATTGGGGGCTTTCGACTTTGGCGGCACCATCAACAGCACGTCCGACGACCGCTCGGCTTTCCGCCATACAGTGTATAACGAAGACAACGCGCCTTGTGACATTCGCGAGGTGAAAACCATTGCCGAGGACCAGAATGGCCGCATTTGGTTTGGCTGCACCACGGGCGTGTATATGATAGATGACCCCGATGCGTGGTTCTCAGACAGCCGCTGCTATGCCGTACAGCCCAAAGTGCCGCGCAACGATGGCACCAACTATGCCGACTACCTGCTCAATGGCGCCAATGTGTCGGCCATCGTGGTGGACGGCGGCAACCGCAAGTGGATTGGCACCGTGGGGGCTGGCATCTACCTCGTCAACGAGGACGGCACCGAGGTGCTTGGCCATTGCACGGCGGACGATTCGCCCTTGATATCGAATGTGGTCAACGACATGGCCCTCGACTCTAAAACTGGCAAACTGTACATTGCCACCGAAGATGGACTTTGTGCCTACGACACCGGTGTGACCGAGGCACAGCCCTCTTTGCACAAAAACAACATCAAGGCATATCCCAACCCCGTGCGTCCTGAATACAACGGCGACCTTACCATCACCGGCCTGACAGAGAATGCTGAGGTAAAAGTGCTGAGCAGTGCGCAGCAGTTAGTAGCCCGTGGCAACAGCGTGGGCGGCTCATGGCAATGGGACTTGTCGCAACAAAACACGGGCAAGCGCGTAGCTCCCGGTGTGTACTACATCATGGTGGCAACAGCCGATGGCAAAACCAGTGTGGCCACCAAGGTGGTGGTGATGTGATGTTAGCGAACAAGTTGACGGGGTAACAAGTTTACGGGTAGGTTTGTCAAGCTTTTAAGGTTCTTACCAGTCTGACTTTGACATAATAAGTAGAGTACTGCATACTTACCCGTAAACTTGTCAACCTGTCAACTTTTCAACTTGTCAACTTTTCAACTTGTAGACCTGTATGGAATCGTTTATATCCGACCTTGCGCTCATACTCATCTCGGCAAGCCTCGTGACGCTGGTGTTCAAGCGTCTCAAGCAACCGTTGGTGTTAGGCTATATTGTGGCTGGCTTTTTAACAGGGCCACACATGCCTTATACCCCCAGCGTGAGCGATATGAGCAGCATACACACATGGGCCGACATAGGCGTCATATTCTTGATGTTTACGCTCGGCCTCGAGTTTTCGTTCAAAAAAATAGTCAAGATGGGCATCGGCCCCGTCATAGCCGCTTGCAGTGTCATGTTCTGCATGATGAGTGTGGGCAACATGGTGGGCCACCTGTTTGGCTGGGGCAGTATGAACAGTCTGTTCCTTGGCGGCATGCTTGCCATGTCCAGCACCACCATCATTTACAAAGCCTTTGACGACCTCGGGCTGCGGCAGCAAAAGTTTGCAGGCGAGGTGCTCTCCGTACTCATCTTAGAGGACATACTCGGCATATTGCTCATGGTAGTGCTCAGCGCATTAGCCGTGTCGCGCCAGTTTCAGGGTATGGAACTCGTAGGCAGCCTTTTCAAGCTTGGCTTCTTCCTCATACTATGGTTCGTGGTGGGCGTGTACATCATACCCATATTTTTGCGCCGCACCCACCGGTTCTTGAACAAGGAGACACTCCTTGTGGTGAGCATCGGACTCTGCTTCCTGTTAGTCGTCATAGCCGGCAAGGTCGGTTACAGTTCGGCCTTCGGGGCCTTTATGATGGGAAGCATCTTGGCCGAGACGGTAGAGGCCGAAAAGATTGAGCGCGTGGTGTCACCCGTCAAGGACCTCTTTGGAGCCATATTCTTTGTGTCGGTGGGCATGTTGGTCGACCCCGCTGTGCTGGCCGCCTATTGGTTGCCCATAGTGGTGCTGTGCATCGCCATCATTGTGGGGCAGGCCGTGTTTGGCACCACCAGCTTCTTGCTTTCGGGCCAACCCCTGCGCATCGCGGTGCAAGGCGGTTTCTCGTTGGCACAAATCGGTGAGTTCGCCTTTATTATAGCCTCGCTTGGCATATCGCTCGGCGTGACAAGCGACTTCCTTTACCCCGTAGTGGTAGCTGTCAGCATTATCACAACTTTCTTCACCCCCTACATGATAAGGGCCGCTCAGCCTGCATGCCGCCTGCTTGAACGTGTGGTGCCGCAAAATGTGATGCACCGCTTGATGGAACGCGGCACACATACCGGGGTCCAATCTGCTGTTGCAGCCACCGATGGTGTGTGGAAACGCCTGCTCATGGCTCTGGTCAGCCAGGTGGGGGCCTACCTTACCCTCAGTGTGGCCGTCATACTCATATCCTTCACTGTGTTGCTACCCTTGTGCCGCGGCGCATTAGGCCATTGGCCAGGCAATGTGGCGTGCGGCTTGCTCACAGTGTTAGTGGCTTCGCCCTTTTTACGCGCCATCGTCATGCGCAAAAATCATTCTGACGAATGGAAACAGTTGCGCCGCCGCAGCCGCATGAACCATGTCGGGCTGTGGGTTACATTTGGCGTGCGATATGCACTGGCCACGGCAGCCATATATTATGTCATCAACTTTCTGTCACCCTTCTGGTGGGTATGGAACACACTCGCATCGGTGCTGATAGTAGCGCTCATCATCGCTTCACGCCACGTCAAGTGGGTCAGCATCAAAATGGAGCGCGTGTTCTTGCAGAATTTGCGCTCGCGCGAGGTGATGGCGCAAACCAATACGGCAGGTGAGCCTGGCTATGCCGGCCGGCTCAACAGCCGCAACATTCACATTGCCGAACTCGAGGTGCCCGAAGACTCCGCTTGGGGCGGGTGCCACCTGCGCCACCTTGGGTTCAGCCATCACGACGGGGTGATGATAGCTGCCATTGTGCGTGGCAGCCACCGCATCAATGTACCCGATGGCGACACCATGATATTTCCGGGCGACCGCATCGAGGCCATTGGCAGTGACGAAAGTTTGCAGCATTTCCAGCAGCGCATGAACCACGAACTGGCTGTGCTGCCGCAAACCACGAGCAAATTGTTGCTGCGCCGTCTGCTCGTACGCGAGGGCAGTCCGCTCATAGGCACCGCGCTACGCGACAGCGGCATACGCTCAGAGTATCACTGCATGGCAGTAGGTTTTGAAGACGCCGGTGGCAATATCGAACCCGCCACAGCCGAACGCGTCATTGTGCGCCACGATGCCATTTGGGTTGTGGGCGAGGACGACTCACTGCACACTTTGTTGCACAACATGATGCCGCCAAAGACAGCACAAAATTCTAAGTAGGTGGTTCTGAATTATTTATACATTGAAGGAGACATCTGCACCTCGGGAGCGAGCTTTCAATGTAATAATGACACCTACTGACTGTACAATATAATTTTGAACACCCACTTAAGGAACAATGAAAATAATCATAGCCGGAGCCGGCGCCGTGGGCACACACCTGGCCAAGCTCCTGTCGCGTGAAAACCACGACATCACACTCATGGACGAGTCGCCCGAAAAGCTGGAGGACATCTCGTCCAACCTCGACATACTCACCCTGCCGCTTCCACCATCGTCCATATCGGCACTGCAAGAGGCTGAGGTGGAAAATGCCGACCTCTTTATTGGCGTCACCCCCGATGAGGCACATAACATGACTGCCTGTATGCTGGCCTCAAAACTTGGTGCTAAAAAGACGGTGGCGCGAGTGGACAACTTTGAGTACACACTGCCGCAGCACCGCGAATTTTTCAAAACGGTGGGCATCGGCTCCATCATCTACCCCGAAATGCTGGCTGGACAGGAAATATTGCACAACATCAAGCGCAGCTGGATACGCCAATGGTGGGAAGTACAGGACGGCGCCCTCATTCTGCTCGGCGTAAAGGTGCGCTCCAATGCGCAGATACTTGACCAACCACTCAAAAACCTTTGCGGCCCCGAATCGCCCTATCACATTGTGGCGGTTAAACGTGGCGACGACACCGTCATACCCCATGGCGGCGACTGCTTGCGCGCACTTGACGTGGTTTACTTCATGACCACGCCGAAGTACGTCAACTACATACGCGACATTGCCGGCAAGGAGGAGTACCCCGATGTGTCAAACGTGTTCATCATGGGCGGTGGCAGCACGGCCGTGCATCTGGCCAACGCCATGCCCGACTATATGCACGCCAAAATAATTGAAGCTGATGCGCACCGTGCCCAACGCCTCAACGAGGTGGTGACCAACCGGCATGCCATGATCATACACGGCGACGGACGCGACCTGTCATTGCTCGAGGAGGAAGGCATACGCAAGGCACAAGCCTTCTGCGCGCTGACCGAGAACTCCGAAACCAACATTCTGGCCTGCTTGGCTGCCAAGCGCCTCGGTGTGCGCAAAACGGTGGCCATGGTCGAAAACACCGACTATATAGGCATGGCCGAAAGCCTTGACATTGGCACCATCATCAACAAAAAGACCTTTGCCGCCAGCCACATCTACCAAATGATGCTCAAGGCCGACATCACGTCGGTCAAGAGTTTGACCGTGGCCAATGCCGATGTGGCGGAGTTCAGTGTGTCGGCCGAGGCCAAAATCACCCGCAAACCGGTCAAGGACCTCGAACTGCCGTCGAGCGTCACCCTTGGCGGCCTGGTGCGAGCCGGGCATGGCGAACTTATCAACGGTTCAACCCTCATCAAGCCCGGCGACACCGTGGTGGCCTTCTGCCTGAGCGGTGGCATCAAGAAACTCGAAAAATACTTCAAATAACAGACCACTATGGATATAGTAGAAAGATTTCTGAACTACGTCAGCTTCGACACCCAAAGTGCCGAGGACGCTGACACCACGCCAAGCACGGCCAAGCAGCTTAAACTGGCTGAATATCTGCGCGACGAACTCAAGGGCATTGGCATGACCGATGTCGAGATGGACGAGAATGGTTATGTGTATGCCACTCTGCCTGCCAACACCGACAAGGAGGTGCCCACCATTGGCTTTATTTCGCACATGGACACCAGTCCCGATTGCTCGGGGGCTAACATCAAGCCCCGCATTGTCAAGGCCTACGATGGCGGCGACATTGTGCTCGATGCCGAGGCCGGCATCGTAACCTCGCCCGCCAAATTTCCCGAATTGCTCGACCATGTAGGGCAGGACATCATCGTTACCGACGGCCACACCCTGCTCGGTGCCGACGACAAGGCCGGCATAGCCGAGATTGTACAGGCCATGGACTACCTTATCAATCACCCCGAAATCAAGCACGGACGTGTGCGCGTGGGTTTCAACCCCGACGAGGAGATTGGCCTTGGCGCCCACAAGTTTGATGTGAAAAAGTTTGACTGTGCATGGGGCTACACCATGGACGGTGGCGAACTGGGCGAACTTGAATACGAAAACTTTAATGCTGCCAGTGCAAAGGTTGAGGTGCGTGGTGTGAGCGTGCACCCGGGCTATGCCAAGGGCAAAATGATCAATGCCGCACGTGTGGCCGCCGAATTTGCGGCCGAAATGCCTGTGACCGAAACGCCCGAACAGACTGTGGAGTATGAGGGCTTTTACCACCTGCTTGGCATTGAGGGTAATGTGGAACACGCCACTCTCAGCTACATCATACGCGACCACGACCGCCAGCGCTTCGAGCAGCGCAAAGCTTTTGTGCAAAAGGCTGCCGAGTGGCTCAACGAGCGCTATGGCCAAGGCACGGTGACGGTCACCATCAACGACCAATATTACAACATGCGCGAAAAAATTGAACCCGTGCCCCATGTGGTAAACATTGTGCTCGACGCCATGAAGGCATGCCACATACCCTCAAGGGTGCGTGCCATTCGTGGTGGCACCGATGGTGCACAACTCTCATTCATGGGTTTGCCCTGTCCCAACATCTTTGCCGGCGGGCTCAACTTCCACGGGCCTCACGAGTTCTTGCCTATCCCCTCTATGCAGAAGGCGTCAGAACTCGTTGTAAAAATTGTTGAACTGACGGCACAAATGTAGTAACGTGCTGGTCATGATGGATTGATGCACGTCCCTTTGTCACGTCTATCCGTCATCGCCACAAATACATAAATACTATTAAAGCGTTATTAGGGGCGGGCTGGTTGAGAGTAATCTCACAGGCCCGCCCCTAATCGTACCTTACGAACAGCTTAAATACAAAACGCTACCTCTAATGGGGGCGACGCGTCCCGCGTCGGGAAAATGTCATGTTCATACACCCAATAAAGGCTCACAGACAGCACTAATTACACGCCTATCTGTGAGCCTTTGCCTTAATGCCCGACGCGAGACGCGTCGCCCCCATTAGTGCTTGCGTTTAGTGGTAGCGTTTAGTGATAGCGTTTAGTGCTCCACCACATCACACCCCTATTTCGTTAATCATGCAATTTGCCTACACCCTACACTTTTTACATGCACTGCATTGATTATCAGTTCATTACAGAGTGTAGGTAACATCGTTTTCCGCCTGCACTTATCTGCACTTGCCTACACGTAAACACTACCACCGCTCTGCAGCCACAGCAGCATGACGCCATGTAAGCGCAAGGGCGGTGATACAATAACGGGAGGCAGTCGTTTCGGTTGCTCTTACCCAAAAATCGCTCCCCCTATGCCAAAAAGTGTAAGTGGCATAACCAATCATGCAAACAGATACTGACGTGTATAATAAGGGACAGACACCGTGCAAATAAGTGTAAACAGCGTGCAAATAAGTGCAGGTAGTGCAAACAGCGTGTAGGCAAGAAACGAGGTTACCTACACTACGCAACAAACTGATAATCAACGCAGTGCAGGCAAAAAGTGCAAGATGCAAGTAATTTGCAATGTAACTTTTCGGGTGGGTTGCGCGAGCAATGAAATATGTTTTTCAAGGCAAGCAATGCACCTGTTCCTATTTAAGCAAACAATAATCCGAATGCTCAGAAGAATTATCAGAACCGCCCAAAAGTGCTTTTTCAGCATATAAAGTTTGCAAAACCACTGATTTTGTTGTACTTTTGCTGCATGTATTTTGCATTATTGCAACACACAGCAAAACAATATACAAATCAATCTAATAATTACCAATCACAACAAACTCTATGAAAAGATTTTCACTTTTCTTGTTTGCGTTGTTCGCCCTGCTGATGGGCGTCTCGCCACAAGCAGCCCTTGCCAAAGCCGGTGACGTGGTGACCAACCTCAGCAATTTGAGCAATAGCAAAGTTTACAACATCAAGAGTGTGCGTGGCTATCTGCTGTATAGTGCAAACTATACGGGCAAGCTGGCTGGTAGCGCAGGTTCTGGCGTCAAGGATGCCGGTACTGCCAGTGCCACAGCCGCCGCACAGCAGTTTGCCATCTACACCGTAGGCGGCAAGCACTTCCTTTACAGCGTGGGTGCCAAAAAATTCGTGTCGTCGAACGGCAATTACGAAAGCACCCCCAACACTGAGCTGTCAATTACAGCTACGGGCAATGCCAACTATCCTTGGTCGTTAAAGCTCGGTTCAAACACCATCAATATGCAAGCAAAAGGCGGTGATGCGGCTGGTTGCCTCGTTGACAGCTGGGCTACTGCCGATGACGGCAACCGCCTGACGATTGTGGAGGCCACACTTGACGAGGCTACAGACATCGAGTCGCCTATGGTGCCCCTGCTTCAAAATGTGTATAATGGTTACGTGGCACAGCTCAAGGCTGCCAATGGCATGAAGTACTTCTATCACGATGCTTCTGATGCCATTAACAGTTTGCCCGCTACGGCACCTGCTACCAAGGCCGAACTCGAGACCGCCATTGCCAATTTGCAGACTACTATCAACGGTCTTGACTCTGCCGAAGGCGTGCTTGGCACCGACCTCAATGGCAAGACACTCTTCATCGGCAACTTGCAGCATAGCAAGATGTACATGAGTGCACAGGTTTGGAAAGGATATGACGCGCTCGGCTCTGACGAGAGCGGTTGGCAGGCCAACCACGCTTGGGTATTTGAAAAGGCCGACAAGGACAACACCTATTACATTAAGAATGCCGAGTCTGGCATGTACATAGGTGCAATTCCTGGCGAAAATGACAAATGTGTGCCCCTCGTAGCCGACAAGGCTTCAGCACAAGTTTACACCGTGGCTTATGCCGGCAAGAACGGCTATTGCAACATCTATGTTGAAGGCGGAACAGCCGATCTCAATGCCTTGCACATGGTTAATTGGAACGGTGTGGTACGTTGGAGCACTACAGCCGATGCCTCAAAATTCCGTTTGGAAGATGCTACCGATGTACTTGCCGCTTACAACAAGTACTACACTGTCAAGGTGGCCTCGGGGGGCTATCTTAACGCTGAGGACAACAATGTAGTGTTGAAAGGCTCGTCAGTAGCCGGCCTCAATTATTGCTGGCACGTGGTGAAGATGGCTGACGGCACTTACCGCTTTATCAATGCCAAGAATACAGGCAAGGTGCTCGCCAGCAATGGCAGCGAGGGTGATGCCCGCGCTACCCTGCAAAGCCCGGCCCTCGCAAGCAACGATGCCACTTATGCCACTTACTTTGACGGCTCTATCAAGCTCGACGGCAGCAGTGCAAGCCAGGTTAAGTTGGCTGGCTCTGCCAACAACTACTGGAACAAGCGCGGCGACAACCTCGGTCTTTGGAACAATACCGCAGCCGGTAGCGGCAACGACGCAGGTTCTAACTTCACATTCGCCGAAGTAGTGCCCTCTGACGACATTCTCTATGCCGAGTACAACACTGTACAGCCCGGCACACGTCCCACCGACATCAGCAAGTATGCCCTGTGGTACAATGTGCCCGTGGCCAAGACGGGTGTGAGCGATACGTGGATGGAATACGCCCTCCCCTTGGGCAACGGCCAGCTTGGCGCCACTATCCGCGGCGGCATCTTCAAGGACGAACTCCAGTTCAACGAAAAGACCCTCTGGCAGGGCGGCACAGGCAATGGCGGTAGCGAGGAAAACTCGCGCGGCTGGTACCAGAACTTCGGTTCGGTAATGGTGACCGACATGAGCAAGGCATTCTCGCTTGCCGACGACACCAAGCCTGTGAAGGACTATGTGCGCTACCTCGACATCGTCAATGGTGTGGGTGGTGTAAACTACAAGAGCAGCGACGATGCCACTACTTACAACCGCCGCTACTTCACTTCAGCCACCGACAAGGTGCTCGTGGCACACTACGAGGCCAAGGGTACCGACAAGCTCAACCTGAAGGTAACTTTCATGCCCGACAACCAGATTGGTGCCGGCAATGTGACTTACGCCGATGGTGGTGCAACCTTTAGCGGCAAGATGACCCTCGTGTCGTACAACGCTGCCTACAAGGTGCTTGCCAGCGATGGCGCAAACATCACAACCGACAATGAAGGCATTCACGTGTCTGGCGCAGAATGGGTGAACGTGTTCCTCGCTGCCGCCACCGACTTTGATGCCACTAAGGCCGGCTGCAAGAGCGGTGCCTCTGCCGACGACATTGCTGCCACCGTGCAGGGCCGCCTCACTGCAGCTACTGCAAAGGACTATGCTACCTTGCTCAATGACCACGTGGCCAAGTTCAGCGGCTACATGAACCGTGCCGACCTCAACATTGCCGAGGTTTGCACAGACAAGACTACTGAGGAACTCCTCACATATTACAATGCCGCCGCTGCCAACAAGAGCACTGCCGATGCCTACTACCTCGAGAGCCTCTACTTCCAGTATGGCCGTTACATGACGGTAGCAGCCAACCTCGACGGCTCAATCCACGCCCCCAGCAACTTGCAGGGTATCTGGAACGACCGCTCTAACACCGACTTCTGGCACTGCGATATCCACGCCGACATCAACGTACAGATGAACTACTGGCCCGCTGACCCCACCAACCTCAGCGAGATGCACCTGCCCTTCCTCTACAACATCATCGACCTGGCTTCGGCTCCCAACTCTCCTTGGGTAGCTTTGGCACAGAAGATCAAGAGTGGTTCTAAGGGCTGGACTATAGCTGTTGAGAACAACATCTTCGGTGGTACTTCAACCTGGTTCAATGGCAGCATAAAGACACTCGGTGCCTGGTATTGCGACCACCTGTGGCGCTACTACAAGTACACGCTCGACCGCGACTTCCTTAAGAAGGCACTCCCCGTAATGTACCAGAATGCTCTCTTTACCAAGAGCCTCGCTACAAAGGATGCCAATGGCAAGTATGAAATTAAGGGCGAGTGGAGTCCTGAACATGGCAATACTGACGTCACAGCCTTTGCCCAGCAAACAGCTTATCAGGGCTTGAAGGACTTGTTCGCAGGCTATGCCGAACTTGGTGACGAGTCGCCCGTTACTGCAGCTGAGATGGCCGAACTCGAAGACCTTTACAACAACTTTGACAAGGGTGTGTGGGTTGAGAACTACAATCCCGGCGGCGTAAATTGGTCAGAGGAAAAGCCTTGCATCTCAGAGTGGAAGAACAACAAACTCTCTGATCCCGACCACCGTCACCTCTCACACCTCATGTGTCTCTACCCCTTCAACCAGGTAAGCGCATTTGCCACAGACGCCGACAGCGTGAAGCAGTTCCAGGCAGCCTACAACGGCATGATTGCCCGCAAGGGCGATGTGACCGGTTGGTCAATGGGCTGGCAGACAAACACCTACGCCCGTTGTCTTGATGGTGACAAGGCTCACTACAACTTGCAGCGCGCGCTTCGTCACTCAACGTCTTACACCATCGCCATGGCCGGCCAGGGTGGTTGCTACTACAACCTGTTCGACGCACACTCACCCTTCCAGATCGACGGTAACTATGGTTGCACCAGCGGTGTGGCAGAAATGTTGCTCCAGAGCTACGACGATGTTATCACTATCCTTCCCGCCCTGCCTTCTTCATGGAAGAATGGTAGTGTGAAGGGCCTCAAGGCCCAAGGCAATTACACAGTTGACGAGGAATGGAGCGAGGGCAAGGCCACCGCAGTGCGCATCACCAACAACCAGGACGTTGACCGTCAGGTGTCAGTACGTTATGACAACAAGGTGGCTACTTTCGACATCTCTGCCAACGCCACTCTCGACATCGACCTCAGCGCCGGTCTGCCCACTGGTGTGAACAAGGTGGTGAATGTGCCTGTCAGCACCATCAAAACCATCTACGATCTCAGTGGCCGTCGTGTAAACAAGGCCGAAAAGGGTGTTTACATTATCAATGGTCAGAAGGTTGTGTTCTAAGTCACGCGTTGCATGAGTGTGGCGCCCATCAAGCACCGCACACATATTGACGGCTGACAAGCCGCACAACTAAATACACATCAAAAGCGTTCCGAATGCGTCCGGCACAAGCCCGACACTTTCGGAACGCTTTCGTTATGTTTACACTTGACGTCTGACGCTGTCCAAGTCCCTGTCTAATCCTCTGTTCAGCTCTCTGTCCAAGTCCCTTTCCAAGTCTCTTTCCATTTTTCTATTCAATTCTCTGTCCAAGTCTCTGTTTAATTCTCTGTTCAAGTCTCTGTTCAATTCTCTGTCCAAGTCGAGCTTTTCTACATTTCTGTAGCAAATGCTTTGTCCATTGCCTGTCAGTTTGTATCTTTGCACTACAAATAGCGCGCCTGTGGCGAAATTGGTAGACGCGCCAGACTTAGGATCTGGTGTTTCACGACGTGTAGGTTCGAGTCCTATCAGGCGCACACATCCTAACTGCTTGATATTGAGTAGTTAGGATTTTTGCTTTTATAAAATTGCCAACATTTTGCCAACATAATTCGTCGCTAATTTGTTGTGGTTGGCAAAGTTTATGTTGTTTTCATCCGTATTTCTCATGATTTCATTGCATTTCACTTAACATCGCCCATTTTATGAGTCACCAAATGACAAACTATAGTCAGATAGATTAGCTCATATATTCTATAAATTGATGTATATATCATCTATATAATACAAATATCACTATCTAACATAATAACTCAACACCTTTATTCGTTATTCTAACAGGGAATAACTACTTTTGTACTTTCCAAATAATTATACGCAAATATGAGTAAAGATATAAACAGGCTAAAGGTCGTCCTGGCTGAAAAGAAACGAACCAACAAATAGCTCGCTGAACAATTGGGTAAAGATCCTGCAACCGTCTCAAAGTGGTGTACCAACACCATACAGCCGAATGTCGAGACACTGGTGGAGATCGCCAAATGTCTGAATGTTGAGATACAGGATTTGTTTTGGCCGATTGAGAATATTACTATTGAATAAATATCAAGCAGTATATAATTTAAAATTTTCAGTGTTTTTTTATTTTACTAATAGTGATAATATATAATAATTAGCATATGAATAAGAAACAATTAATAAGGAAGGTGGCAGGAAGAACAGGATTTTCTATTCGTCTTTCCAAAATAATTGTAAACTGTTGCATAAAGACTATACTTTCAGAATTGCAACAAGGACATAGAATATCTTTGAAGGATTTTGGAGCATTTCATATCGTTAAAAGCTTGGGAAGAACTTATTTTGATATTCAAAAAAAAGAAATAAAAAAATCATCAGCAAAGAATATTGTAAAATTTGTTCAATACAAGAAATTTAAGGAACAACTTAGTACCAATGTAGTTGATGTTCATGATGAAAATGATGGTTCGATAGAGAATCCAATAACATTAGAACCTCGTGTATTCATCAAAAGTTCTCTGTCCGGAAAGCAGAATATAGGAAAGAGATGTAAACGTAAGCAGGATGTAGCTGAACATTATCTTGCTTTTGAAGGAAAATTTCTATATGACAAGTTCCAAGGAGAATTGGATCATGACAGTTTTCCGTCGGTAAAGGTTCCGCAGCATGATACTTCTATTCTGATTCCTAAACGTGATAAAACAGGAACAACAGTTGGTGTTATGGAACCAGTGTTGTTAAGTAGCATACGCAAAATGTGTCAGGAACTTAATAATATTATAGTTCTTGACAATGTGAAATTACCGATATTGAATAGAAATTATTCATATCGGCCTGACGTGTGCCTTTATTGGAAAGAACGAAACATATATGTAGACATAGAAGTAGATGAACCTTATGATATTGTAAGTCGCAAACCAATTCATTACAAAGGCAATGGCGACAATCTACGTGATAGATATTTTATTAGAAATGGATGGTGCGTAATACGTTTTGCGGAGTCGCAAATACATAAAAATATAGAAGGTGTAACCAACTATATTAAACGTATGCTAAGATGGCTGACTAATGATGAGAGTATTAAATATGATGAGGATACATTAGAATCCGTAGAAAGGTGGACTTACGAGCAAGCTGAGCAAATGGCCTCTGACAACGCAAGGGAGCATTATCTAAACTTGCCAGGTTATGTTTCCACAGACGATACACAAACGAACCATGTTTCTGCTACCTATGATACAGAGCGTTTGGGATTTATTAAGCCTGATGAAGATGTTTTGCCTCCAATAGAACAATCTAAACGGGTTTCTGTCATTGATAAAATTGCCCAAATAAATTGTGATTATTGCAAAGTGCTTAAAAATGACGGTTATCAATGGGTCTATAAAAATAAACAAATAAAAATTGTTTCTCACAGCGGCAACGAGTTCATAACAGGAAAAAGCCCCCTTGGATACGAACTTGAAATTCCAGTAGACGAAATTAAAGATATAGTTCCGATGGAAAACTTGTTCTCTGAGAAACAATGGGAGTATAATCCTTGTATGCAAAGTGAAGACTTTTATACGATGAGAGAAATTCTCTTTAATGCTATTGCTAATGGCAACCCAATATGGATTGCATACGATTCAAACAACTCGGGGTATAGTACCCGTTTCTTGTCCAACTTAGTATTTTGCAGGATGGGAGCGACTTACGATGCCCCGCATATTGGATTAGGCCTTTGTACAAAACATGGCATGAACTCATTATCACACTTTTATGCATATTGTTCTAATCGAAAGGAGTTCAGAATGTTTGCTGCAGATGGAAGAATAAGAGAACTTAAAGTACTGAACTGCGAACATGTATATATTGCTACAGAAGTATATGAACTTAGCTTTGCCAAACTAATCATGTCGATATATGACAATTGTAATGGAAATGCTTTTTTTGAAAATGTAGATAAAATCCTTGAATATATGCCAAAGCGTGAACTCGACTCTCCGATCACTCAAGTAAATTTGGCTGATTTTCATGTTTTGAATGGAGATATTTATAGAGCCATAGAATTATATCAGCAAAAACCATCTGGACTGTTTCTTACGCCTTCTTGCACATGGGGGGAAGCATGTATTGCTGATGTTAAGTTTTTTGTAAAATTATTCGAAGAACACCTCAAAGATAGTTCTGATTACTATGATTTCAATGCAAAAAAGCAGAAACAAAATTTCGAGAAGTTTTAAGGATATTAACGCAATCTCCTTGGATACAGCATAAATAACCAAATCTTATACTTTGTTTTTGCAATGTATGGATTTAGAAGAATGATTGTGATGAGTAAAATAAATGACATATACAAACTTCTGTCTGATGGTGAGCGTGTAACGCTCGAATGCAAGAAAGCCTCAAAAGGTGTGCCAAATTCTCTTTGGGACACTTATTCCGCTTTTGCCAACACATACGGCGGAACCATTCTGTTGGGTGTGGTAGAGCACATGGATGAGCAAAACAATACCAAGCGGTTTGAAATCGTTGGAGTTGAGGATGCAGACAAAATCCGCAAGGACTTGTGGAATACTATAAATAGTCGTGAGAAGGTGAATATCAATCTTCTGTACGACGATGACATTCAGACGATAGATGTTGACGGCAAAAAGGTTATTGCCATCAACGTGCCTCGTGCCGATTATACAGTCCGTCCTGTCTATATCAACAACAATCTGTCAAGAGGAACTTTCAAACGCAACCATGAAGGCGACTATCATTGTACGGAGCAAGAGTTGAAAATGATGCTCCGTGATGCCAATGAAGCTGGCAATGATGGATTGTTGTTGGAATACTACACAATGGACGACATTGACTTCCCAACATTGGAACGCTTCCGTCAGATGTTTCAGAACTTGCATCCAGAGCATCAATGGAACTCGGCAGAACATAAGGAGTTTCTAACGAACTTTGGAGGTTATACACGAGACCGAAGGACAGGAAAAGAAGGACTGACTATGGCTGGACTTTTAATGTTTGGCAAAGGATTGCCAGTCCGTGAGCGTTTCGACAATCTGCGAATGGACTACATTGATAAATCCAATTTGATAGGCGACCAACGCTATAGCGACCGATTGACATACGATGGGACTTGGGAAAACAACCTGTTCAACTTTATTCGCATGGTCATTCCGAAACTGACACGTGATTTGCCTCACCCTTTCAGTATGGACGGTGTAGTGCGCAAAGACGATACGCTTCAAGCCAAGGCTGTGCGTGAAGCCGTTACAAATATGGTTATTCATTCCGATTTTATGGTGAATGGAGTGCTGAAAGTTGAAAAGTATGACGATTGTTTTGTTCTGACCAATCCAGGACTTCTGAAACTGCCTATTGAGCAGATTTACAAAGGTGGCGAGTCAAAGGCACGTAATCAGCGTATGCAGAATATGTTCCGCATGATAGGCTATGGAGAGAACCTTGGCTCGGGTTTTCCACTCATTCTAAACGCATGGAATGAAAAGCATTGGATAAAGCCTGAGTTACAGGAGCAGCCTGAACTTATGCAAGTAAAATTGACATTACATATTCAAAACGATGTTTCATATAGTTCATCGAATGACCCAATAAATGACCCAATAAATGACCCAATAAACTTGACCGAGAGACAGAAGATGATTTTGCGTATGTTCTCAGAAGAAAAGAATCTAAGCAGAGAAAGACTTTGCGAGAAAACAGGATTGTCGGATGCCACTGCCAAGCGTGAAATAGCATTTCTTAAAAAAACTGGTTATTTGGAGCGTGTCGGCAGTCTTAAGACAGGGCATTGGATTGTTATTTCAAAATAATTGATCGTAGGAGCAAACATTATACTACGACTCAAATGTTGTTGAGTATCCTTTGGTAAGCATTGGCAAAAAAGATCTGGATTTCGGTTCAGGATTCTTTCTATCACCTTTGTTTGAGCAAGTATCAATTTGATTATTCGTACAAGACTAAGGAAGAATATTTACAATGAGGTAAAAAGCAGGCTGTAAGGCACAAAGGAAAAGACAACGCTGGTGTGTGGGCGGTGCTTGAAAAGGCAAAAAGTAAAGATTGAAAGAGACCTTATCCAGAAAGAGAATATAGACTGACAAAATGACAACAAATAACAAGGATAATACACTTTCAATAGGAAGGAGCAATTATGCCGAAATACTGCGACAACGTGTCGCAGTATTTGAATATGGCATTTGAACACTATGTGTTGCAAAAGCATTCTAAATATTCTTTAGTTTTGCCCCCAAAATACATGAGTCCGGCATAAGAAATGCGATAAATACAAAGTTTTAAAACAAAATTAACCCGATTCCTTGGTTATTTGTGAAATATACATTACATTTGTGTCGTATAACGCTATAAAAAAGCCAACTATTACAAAAAAGACTTTCTTCAGAAATACCTTGTGGGCTTTTACGCCCTATGGAGCAAAACACGCTGAGACGGAAAAGAACAAGCAACTACATATAGAACGAGAATCTGATATTAACCTATATATTAACTTAATACGAAAGAGCATGAAAAAGGTTTTCTATTCATGCCTGACTTTAGCCTTAGTCGCATTGTCGGCATGTACGAGTGATGAACAAACAAGTTTCAATTTCAGTGACATTCACGGAAAGGCCGTAATCAAGGGCAACGTAACATATCGCCCAGGTGACGTAACGAATGGCAATGGAACTATTTCGCAAAAAGAATATGCGAATGGCGCCGTTGTGACTGTTGAAGTGCAGAATGCCCAATATGTATCTGGTGCGGAAGGCTCAAAAACCTACTCTGCCACAACAGACGAGAATGGTAACTACAGCATTGAAGTGCCAGCCGGCGTAAAACCAATCGTGGCCACTGTCAGTGTGAAGGACTATAACGGAACATATTCTGAGTACCAAAACAATGCCTTGCTTACAATCACGGGGGTTAAATACAGCACTTCCGATTATCCAGAGACAGTAAGCGATGGAAAAACTGTAACAAAGGACCTGGAACTTAGCATATCTGACAAGCCCGAGGTTAGAAACCGCAATCTCAATGCCATGCTCAATGGTTCTGTTGTGGTGCCGGCTGAAAAGTTTGACAACAGCAATTCAACTCTAAACTTTGTAAGCACTACCGCTGCCTTGCCAAATGCAAAGGCGTTGCTTACATTCACCAACAGTTCTGACGACCGTAAAATTTGCTATGAAATAACGACATCAGCAGATGGCAAATTAAGCCTTACTGCTAATCTTTTTGACACTTGGGAGTTGAGCAACACATCTGTAAACGTTAAGGTGTATGGTTTGGCAGGAAATATTACCCACTACTATAGCCATTGCTCCGACGGATCGTGGGACACACAAAATGTACCGGTGTACTTCATGTCAAATGAAAAAACTTGCCAGCTTGAAGAAATGAACAGCAAAGTAGCTTGCGATTTCGGTAAAATCTACCTCGACTTCAAAAGCATCGGCGACAAGAACGACATAAAGGGCATTGGCAACCCTATAGACACACGCGACGGTGTGCCGTATTACAACTACAGCGATCCGTTAGGTTTTATGTACAAGTAAGATATAGGCTACGATGAAAAAGATATTTATAATTGCAGCTGCAGCATTTACTTTGGCTACTACAGCCAATGCGCAGCAAAAGACAGACAAAATATATGGCCCGCAAAAGGGGGCCTGGTCGCTCAGCGTAGGGCTTAATCCCGTAAGCGATTATCTGGGCAACCTCTTTAATGGCAAAACAGACAACAAACTTGAAAATCTGAATGGTGAGCCAGTGGCTTACGATGAAAAGAACACGCCGCTAACAACCATTTCAGGCAAGTATATGTTTAGCGATAAATGGGGACTGAAGGCCAATATAGGTATGAGTTTCCGAAACGAAACTGCACGCACTTATGTTAAGGACGACTTGGCAGCCATGCAGGACCCATTTAGCAACAAAAAGGTCATTGACGAGCAAAAGACCAAGTCATCAGGCGCAAGCTTTGCACTCGGGGCCGAATATCGTTTAACGTCCAACAAGCACCGCCTTCAGTCGTACATAGACTTTGGATTGGTTTGGGCCTTTGAAACGGAAAGTATGAACTATAAATACGGTAACCAAATTACCGAGCTCAACCAAGTTCCTACAACAGGCTTACAGGGTACTTCTCAGTACGTATCTTCAGCCATTCCGTATGCCCGCAAAACTTCGGATAATGCCGACAAAACCATGTATCATAACTTTGGCGTGTGGGGAGCTATCGGCATAGAGTATTTTGTGTCACGTTCTATCTCTCTCGGAGCTGAAATGAATCTTTCTGCTCTTTACACCTACAAAGGTGACCACAGCACAAAGTATGAGGGTTACAATGTACACACACAGCAGGTTGAGGAGTATGTTGATGTGAAAGAGCCCTCGTCGAGCGCATTTGAGTTCGGCACAAAGAATATTGGCGCCAATATCTCTTTGACGTTCTACTTCTAACACGACACCCGTCTGAGAAACATCAAGGCCGAGTTTGAACATCACAATGTTCAGACTCGGCCTTTTCGTATAATAGGGAGATTCTTGCTGTCCGGCAAAACACTACATAAAGGCTCACAGACAGCACTATAATACACGCCTGTCTGTGAGCCTTTGCCTTAGACTCCGACGCGGGACGAGGCTGCTGAAAATGCCCGACGCGAGACGCGTCGCCCCCATTAGAGCGCAATTTCCTGGCATAACA
>OJML01000117.1_pt1 | contig 47310 bp, 32 predicted proteins | sample 1597221 | NCBI WGS metagenome assembly OJML01 (sample SAMEA2452123, study PRJEB22498) | human gut metagenome | biome: human feces; feature: human gut; material: feces | place: Australia | collected 2012 | reverse complement strand
ACGCGTATAGGTTCCTTTTTTCATGACCAAAATATTGGTGTCCACAGTAGCATTTTCAAATACTCCTGCGCCTAAATCAATCAAATACAGGGGTTGATATTTAGACAAGAATAAACGCAACTCCTCGCCATATCCAGCTCGCATCCATTTATTGCTTGTAATATAAGTCAAAATACCACCTTGTTTTAGCAGCTCCATCCCTTTTTCATAGAACAAACAATAAATATCGCCCATACTATTAAATGTTTTGAAGTTGTAGGGCTTATACATTTTACCAAGTACCCCTTTGTTGGCTTGTAACGCAATATAAGGGGGATTGGCAATAACTATATCAAATCCGTCTTCAACGCCAAACATCCACATTGGATCGAACCAAGGGGTGGATTTATTTATAAAAGGATTCCAATATGTGTCACTTAATAAGTCATTTAGCTCTAATTGAACTGATTTGTTCTTTTTGTATTGCTCAATCTCTCCATTAAAAAGGGCTGTTTGTTTGGCATTAAATGTTTGAAAACTCATTAATTCTTGTATACGTCTAAATTCTGCCTTTATCTGTTCCTTTCTCTCTGCCGATGTCGAAAAGAATTCTTTTCGCAAATTTTTAAGTGATTCAATTAAGTTGGCTCTTGAAAACAAGTCATCTTCTGCTTCTGGTAATGAAATCAATGTATTAGCACAGGCGAATTTGAAATCAAGGTTTGGTAAAGGTTGTGGATTATCAGCTTCTTCATCCACAATAAGTGTTAGAAAAAAGCGCAGGCGGGCAATTTCTATAGCCATTTCCTGTATATCTACCCCGAAAATACAATCACGAATAATTTTGTATTTGTTACCGTAGTTGCGTTGGAGTAATGAAGTATTTGGGATCAGGTTTATCTCTTCATATATTTTCCCATCGGGGTCTATCTCATTAAGAATAAACATGATTTTCTGTAATAAGCCCATAGGAAAAGCGCCAGACCCTACAGCGGGATCCAACGCTTTTAAGATAGTTAGAGATTTAAAAATATCTAGTTTTTGCTGTTTCGTTAATTCAGGCGTTTTTGTAACATCAAACAATTCATCTAAAATTTGATCATTTAAGTCGGTTTTGTCTTTTAGATAGGTTCGTAGACTTGTAGTGACCATATAATCCACTATTTCACGTGGAGTGTAAAATGACCCTGTCATATTACGGGCGGACTGTTGCGTTTCAGGGTTAATACTTGCTAATAGGTTTTCAAAAATGCGCCCTAAAATTTCTGGATCGACAGATAGGTCCATATCTACGGACGTGTTTTCGTCAATTGTAAAGTTATATGTTTCAAAAACCTCAAATAAGTCATGAAACCATTTATTAGGAATAGTCAGAGTGTTAAAATACCTGGACTGGTCAAATTCTCCAAGCTCATAGCAATCATCATCATGCGGCTCAAACAAGCCACCGTTCAAAAAGGGAATATCTTTAAATAACCCTGTAGCACATTTTTCAATTCGGACATCTCTTTTCTTATTTAATGTTTCAAAGAATAATGGCTCCAATTTATCATGATAATATGAGGTTGTTCCATCCAACGCCTTTAAAGAGAGTAGTTCCTCCGGGATAAGAGAAGAGTTATCTTTACGAGTTTTCTTCTTTAGGAACCAACAGAATATCAATCTGCCAATTAACCGAACGGCAAAATGTTCTTTAATCTGGTTATTATCGGAGGCCTTAGGATGCTTTAGGTCCGTTGATACAAGTTGCTCAAATAAACGATAAATTTGGGCATAAAATTCTTTATTTACAACTTCCAAAGAAAAGCGACTAATCAAATCTTGTGTATAATTTAGCTCTTTGCCATTTTCTGAACGCTGTTTTATTGGGCCTTTCGCAAAGAGCATAGTTTCTGGAGTGTGCTTCTTGCAGTCTTTTCCTAAAAGGAAAGAATAGCGATGGGGATTGGAATATAGATACGAAATCTTCCCATTTTTTATTTCTACATCGGTGGTAATAAGGGATAAACGCCATTGGTCAGAGTTCGGGTAGTAAAAAGCTACCAGAGCGTTAGATTTACTATTATACTTCTTCATCAGTGCCACAACTTCCTTCGTGATAGTGACACGCGGATCGTGACTGCTGTTTACGATAAATTCAAAAACCGATAAATCCATGTCATCTGATTCGCCTAGGTCATATCCCTTGGCTATATTTTTGAAATCGAAATACAGTTCTTCTTCGTTAGGGACAAAATCCTCTGTCAGAAAATCCTGTAAAAATCTTTTAAAGTCGTTTCTATTATAGGCATCTTGGACATTAAATATTTTCATGAATTTTAGTCTCCTAACAATTCTTCAGATAGTAAAATGGTTTCTGGTTCGCTTTCGATTTTAGAATCTTTATTTAAGAGCGTTCCCAGATACTCTAGAGGTAGAAATAAGCGCAAATCTTTAAGGGCGTCCTTATTAGTTGCACCGATTTCTTTGATTTTCTTTAAGTAGAAGGTAGGCATCGTTTCCAATTCAATGACTTTTTTCAATTCTTCCAGATATTCTTTATCCAACGTACTATCAATCTGTTTCTGTAAGATTTTGATTATGCTTAGGGCATCTTGTACAGAACGGCTTTTTGGTGCAGCATGTTTGACCAAGCCACTAGCTAGTTTGGCGTTCTGATACAGGCCATAGAAAGAGTCTGATACGGGCGCAGATTCCTCGCTCTTTGCAGCTCTGAATAAAGCCAGAGCCTCCGGAGGTGGTAATAAATGCGTTTCACCATTAGCGGTAGCAAGAGTAAAGCGGAATGAGTCCCCTTTTTTGGAAAACAAAAGCACGCCATTGGATACCTGTAAAGTGAATAAATCGGAATCTTTTTCCATTTTTTCAAGCCAATTGCCTTTTCTTCTTCCAATCCTACAACGTGGAGGAAGTGAAATCGCCTTGTTGTATGTCTCTATATCAGTGGTTCTAATGCTATTTAATTCATTCCTATAGAATACATCCCAAGACTCCTTTTCCATCTTATTGGCTTCTTCTTGTATTTTTGCGCCTAGATAACCCTCTAATGTCTCATTGTCCGTTAGAATTTGGGTGTCCGCCCCTAAAATCGCTTGAAAGAGCTTCATTTTGAATGTACTTATTTCGTGAGTGTGACTCACTCTTTCTCCAGTTGCTGTCGGGAAAAAGTTATAAATGTACAATTCGTCAAAAACTTTCTTGTTGATACGATTGATACGTCCGAATCTCTGGATGACTCTAGTCGGATTGTACGGAATATCGTAGTTGTATATCGCTCCGGCTCTATGCAAACTGAACCCTTCGGAAATTGCATCGGTAGCAATCAAGACATCGTAATCATCTTTTTGATATCTCGTGGGATATCCTGCGTCGAAATTTGTTCTTATTATTTCACGATTAGCAAGACTGGACATAGAGGAATCGTATGCTAAAACCCGCAGTCCGGCATCTCTCATTTTTCTATACAAATATGTTTCCGTATCAGAAAACTCTGTAAAGATGATAATTTTCCTTTTCGGTTCCATCTTCAAAGAATCCTTAATTTGGTTTAAAATCATGTCGAATTTCGGATCACTTTTAACTTTGTCCCACTCTTTTATAATGTCGGATAAAAGTTCCATGTCTTTATTTAGTTCTTTCAAGAAGGATTTGCTCAAATATTTAGCAGGAACAAGCATTAGCCCTTTATCTATGTCTTTAGACAACATGGACTTTAGGAATTCATCTTCTTCGAACAGGGAGTTTTCTTCAATGATATCTTCCAAATCATCAATATCTGGCAAGTTGCCTTCCTTGTATAGAGGAATCTGGTGAACTTTTTCATACCACTCCTTTAAGACTTCCATTGAATTTAATACGCTATGCAAAGTCTTCAAAAAGGCATCTTTAGAGCTTTCGAAACGCCGGACCAATAATTGTTGCATGAATTTGGCCATGTTACGTTGGCCTTGCTGGAAATCTCTTCCATCGAAGTATTTTTTAATATCTGCGGGTTCGCCTTCAAGATAAGTTAATGGTTTGTAGCGGGCTCCAATAAAACCATCATCGCCAACTAGCCGCTGTAACGTCCTTTTGTATAAGTCGGACAATTCCCCCAAGTTATAAACCTGGGATTTTGGTGGTTTAACGTTCGAGAAGTGAATATTTTGCTTTGCTAAATCTTCTTTATAACAAGTAAGGTTTTCCAAATCCACTCTAGTTCTACGAATGACAACCGGATCTAAAATGTCCCTTATCTTGGCTGCAAGTCTTCTGGATTCAGCATCAAACTCTGACTCATTTGTTGTTTTGGCACGATGACTCTTCTTTAGTTTTTTATAGTCACTGACTAAAGCTGCCATCTGATTTCCCAAGTCACTTACAGTTTGAATAGTAGAGTGTGCAGGGATCTGGAACAGCTTTATTAAGGAAAAAATATCTTCTGGTCTATTGTTAAATGGGGTAGCTGACAATAAAAGCACTTTATTTCCGGCGCAGAGTCTGTGTAAGAACCCATATGCTTCCGTGTTTTCATTTCTATAACGATGGGCCTCATCGATAATAATCAATAGATTGTTCTCACCTTCGTGGTCTTTTACAGCTTGCTCTAATTTGCCAGGGGTATATGTACAGCAACCTCTCAATCCGAAATCAATTCCATAGGCCTTCCATTGTTCTTCCAGGTGTGGAGGTGTAATAATTATTGTAGGTATATCAAGGTTGGCAGCAATTGTAGATGCAATAATACTTTTCCCTAAACCTACCACGTCTGCAATAATACATCCGGAGTGCTTCTTAACTTTTGCCAAGCCCTCTCTAATAGCATCAATTTGATAGGACACGTCGAAGAACTGATTCATGTGGTCACGAGTCAGTTCTTTAGGAGTTTTAATGTAATCCTGATTTAACTTAAAAAATTCATCCAATACCTTTATGTACAGCAGGAATGGGTCGGGGTTTTGCTCCAACCATGTTTTAGATAGGACTTCCTTCTTAAATTCATCTTTGTTAAATTCTCCTACCAACGGTATAGAATCTTCCCAGAGCTGTTCAAAAATCTTTTGTGCATCTTTAAAGTCATTAGCATCTTGCAAATATACATTAATTTCATTTCGTGCACTAAGCCCTTGATAGGATAAATTACTTGAGCCAATAATTACTTTGCTATCATCTTGTCCGCTGCTCCCATTTTCCGGTGGAATATAGAACAAATACATTTTTGCATGGTTGGGGTCCCGTGTTTTTCTTACCTCTAGCGTGCCATCTTCCAATTTGTGCAAAAATAGCCTATATGACTTCTGAAATTCCTGATTATCAAATAAATCAGAGTTATTAATACTATCTTTGATATTTCGAAAATATTTTTCCCGAATAGACGCTATAGCTGGCATTCGAGAAGGCAAACTGGTTTCTAAACTGAATTCTCGTATGCAATTATTGAGATCCAGTTCGACATCCATTCCAACTAATATTCGAATTTTTTGTTTTGCAATATAGTTATAAATTGAATAGAACCCAGAAAAGAAAAAATAGCCCACTAGGAAGTCTAATTTTATAGATTTTTTAGACAAGTATTCTAATCTTTCTCTTAAAGTCTGTTGCCCAGCACTATTTGTAATAAATTTTGAGGCCATTTTTCGTCCTTATAACTATAATCATTGGTCTAGCATTAAACCAATATTAAGCCCCAAATGAGACAAAAAAACGGCTGTCATATTTGGGGCAACGAGACTTGGCCCAAATATAAACAGCCGCGGCCTTCTGCCATATTATTAATATGGCAGAAAGCACTCGGCACAGCGTATTGAAAGGATCAGTTCCAATACATTGTGCCTAAAACGACTGTTTTTGGAGTCTCGTTGCACTACTTTTGCAGTCCACCGTATTCCACATACGGTTCCAAAAACAGAATAAATTTTTAATAAGCCAGATTAAGGCTTATATCTATAATAAAAATCCTCCATTCATTCTTTGTTTTATTGTATACATTTATTTCTGCCCCGGCAATATCTTTTTTACTTCCTATGTACTAGAAGCATTGTTTCGTATATGTTTTGTATGTGTTCGGCTGTGATGGATAGGCCGTAAAGACTACCCATTATTTGGTTCAAAGATTTTTCTTTTGCGCCATCTTGGGCGGAGGCTATTTGCTCCTGCAAATCCGCTGCCAATTCCGCTAATAATTGTAAATGATTTGTTAGTATTGTTAATTTATCCATAACTTTTACTTTTTTGATTTTGAGCGGAGCCCCTGTCTGGCTCCGCCCTTATAGTACGCATTACTAATGCGGGCCAAGTCAAGTACCCCGGGCTTTTGCCCGGGGAATTCTGTGCGGTGTCAACTAAATAAAATCAAAGCGTTTTTTGGCCTTAAAATTAAGAAGTTGTGTCAAAGCATCTACTTGGTCATCGTGCTTTGTATTGGGAAAGCCTAAAACTTCGTGCCTAAAATCATCAAACCACTGTTCCTCGGTATCCGGCAATAGGCAACCGCCCTGCTCTAAGAGGGGTGTAATATTTAGGCAACGCGTCTTTTTGTCCTCCGTGGGGTGTATAAAATCTACCTTATACCCCAATGGTTTAAGGGCCTGCTGAAAGCCGATTCCACACCCAACATCTTCTACTAGCACCCTAGTTTCTAGCATTTTACCAGGGTACATTATTAGTTTGCCCAAGCGTTCTTTCTGCTGAGACATATACTCTTTGGCTGCTTTTACCAAATCTGGCAGTTCCAGTTTCCAACGCTTGATATCTAATATGTAATACTTATTATGGGAACGCATTGCACAAACGCACACGCTATAATCATTTGTCGCTCCCGTTTTTGTGGCAATATCCCAACTAAACACCAACTGCCAAAGTTCTATTTGCCCTAAACAGTGCTTGTGGATTATTTCCTTTACGTTATATCGTGGAAACCAGTCCCAATGGATGATATTTCCCCCTTGGGCCAAAGGATCCTGTTGGCATTGGCACGCAAAGGCCATTGCGCCCAAGGATTGTTTGGTTTCTTCAATCCTATCCAGCCCTTCTCGCACTGGATGCAACGCTTCGCCTACTTTACGGGTATAATGATGCGTAATGACTTTATCCTCAAGATATTTCTTCCATTGCCAATGTTCTTCGCGTACCGCAACAAGAGGTATTACTATCTGCTTAAACCCGGCTTTGCTCTCCAATAAATAGCCCGTTAAGTCCTGCTCGTGCGTGCGCTGCATAATAAGCAGGATTTTGCCCTTATTTTTATCATTTAGGCGGCTATACAGCGTATTTCCATACCACTCGTTTACTTTATTACGCAGTAAGTCTGAAGTGGCATCCGCTGGTTTAATCGGGTCATCAATAATCAGCCAATTACCACCCCGCCCTGTTAGGGTGCCACCCACCGTTGTAGAATAGCGCCCACCACCCTGTGTGGTTTCAAAATCCATCAGTTCGCGGCGATTGAGTGCTAAACGAGTTCCTGGGAACGCCCGCTTATACCAAGGCGTTTCCAAAATGCGCCGGCAGTCGGCCGCCAGTTTTTTGGCTAATTCATCGGCATAACTTACGCATACAACCGTTTCCTTGGGGAATTTCCCTAATATATAGGCAGGAAGCGCTACCGAGCAAATAATGGACTTCATATACCGGGGCGGGATATTAATAATTAGGCGGGTATTTTTCCCATACAGCATTTTCTCTAATTCCCCACAAATCACATCTATATGCCAATTATCTAAGTATTTCGTCTGCGGGCTAACTTCGGCAAATACTTTTCTTACAAACATCTTAAAGTCGTGCCGCAAGAGAGCATCAAAGCGTTGCGTTTCTTCATTTTGTTGTATCATTGCCATTCCCTTCCATGTACTCCTTAATGGTTTCTGCTAATAAAGTTCTATCATCTTCTCGCAATGCCTCTACCCGCTGTGCGAGTTCTTCCTTCCGTCTCTCATTTTTTTCAAAATAGTCCAGCATTATTTTTTGTGCTTTCGCATTGCCATTGAGCGCATCCATTCCTGCTTTACGAAGGATGGCTTCTGTCACCGAAATACTTTTTTGTTTCCCATTGTGGACGATGCGCACACGCTCATTTTGCAGTTTTTCAACTGCGGTAAATAGGTTTGCGCTTCCCTTAGGACGGCCCTTTTTATTGCCGCTGTATCCCGGTTTAAATTGTGTATGTTTGGGCGGTTTTCCGTACCCGACTTCATAAGAATTGCTTACTGTATTATTATTTTCCATTTTCATTTCCTCCTCTCTTCTTCTCTAAAAGTAATTCTTGATAAGTCTTCCCTGTGGATAGGTGTATGGCACTATGTCCCTTTCCTAGGCTTTCATAGCGCCTAATGGCCGTATCTATATATCGTGGCTCCAACTCGGCCCCATAACAGATACGCCCGGATTTTTCTGCGGCAATTAAGGTACTGCCCGAACCCAAAAAGGTGTCTAGTATTATTCCGCCCCGGTTAGAGGCGTCCAATATAGCATCTTTTATCATTTCCACCGGTTTTACAGTAGGGTGCATAGCCCGCTTTTCGGCATTTTCTTCACTAGGTGTATTTACACTGGGATAGCACCACACATTGGTACGGTATCTGCCGTGTACCCCTAGTTCCACATTGTTAATATGTGGTTCCTTGCCGTGTTTGAACATAAAGATAAGTTCGTGCTGGGAACGATAAAAACTACCCATACCGGCGTTATCTTTCCGCCATACGCATAAATTTTTGAACTGCTCATATACCCCAGCAGCCACGATAATTTCTTTAATATGACGCCAGTCCATACAAATATAGTGCAAAGAGCCGTCTTTACTACGCTCACAGAGTCGCTCAAAAGCGGATTGCAAAAACTGAGTAAACTCCTCAGAGCTCATTTCTCCAGAGGCAAATTTAAATTCTTGATGTTGCACATTTCCTGCCCCGCAAACGTGTCCATTTATTTTCACGTTATATGGTGGGTCCGTAAATACCATATCGGCTTTTTTATCTTCCATTAAGGCAGTTAATGTTTCCTTTTTAAGGGAATTTCCGCAAATTAGCCGGTGTTTGTCTAGTTGCCAAATATCACCCTCTTGGCTGACAATTTCATTATCTGGGATAAAGGGGATATTATTTGCTTTTGGGTCTATTTTGGTTTCTTTTCCCTCTAAAATAAGGTCAATATCTCCCATATCATATCCCGTAATGGTAAGAGGCATATCTAACTTTAATTCATCTAAAGCCTTAAACTCCATTTGCAATAGTTCTATGCTCCACGTGCCCAATTCGGCTAGTTTGTTATCTGCAATACGATAGGCATGCTTTTGCCCCTCGGACAAATGACCCAAGCGTATAACGGGAACTTTTTCCATATTGGCCAGTTGTGCAGCCTTTAATCGGGCGTGCCCAGCGATTATTTGCCCTTTTTCATCCACTAAAATAGGATTAATGAATCCAAACGATTCAATAGAGCGTTGGATTTTGATAATTTGCTTGGAATCGTGTTGACGGGGATTATTGGGATATTCCGCCAAAGTATCCAAGGGTATATAGACGACCGCAAGGTCGCTCGGTTTGTTTTGCATTATCATACCTCATTAATTTGAATTTGAAGCGGTTTGCTTCAGGTTTTTATACCAGTTGTCCTTGGTTTGTACATCAGGGCGGAGTCCCCGTTCAGGCTGGGGTTAGCCTAGCAGAGTATTCTACCCCTATGCTGGGGGTGCTAGTAGGGTCCAAGAAATTGACTCCTCCTGTTTCGCCATTAACAGACCCTGGGGAGCAGTTTTACGTGCTCAATTAAGTAGGTATGTTAGCACAAAATTAGCAGGGAAGTCAAATGACTGCTATTTATTTATTATAATAAATAGCATTGAAAAAATAAGGATTTTTACATTTTTACGACTAAAAACTGTTAAAAAAATTCGCGCTCTAAGGCCTTTTATGCAAGCACTTAAAAATTAGGCTTTAAAAAACACATTTTTTAACAAAATTTCTGGTCTTATGACAAAAAAGGAACAGCAGCAAGAACCCGGAAATACTAACGTTTGGAAAATAGTAATTTTACCCGCGCCCTGGGTTGCTATATTTTAATCCATGTCAATGACGTGCCCAATTATGGTAACATAAATAAAAGGATTTTTCGAGATTTAACTATGCCCAAAGATACTGACATTATCATTTATCAAACCGAAGATGGAAAAACCAAGATAGAAGTTACCTTGGCCGATGAAACTGTATGGCTGACCCAAGCTCAACTGGTAGAGTTATTTCAGTCAAGCAAAGCTAATATTAGTGAGCATATTAAGCATATCTTTGAAGAAGGAGAGTTGGATGAAACGGCAACTGTTCGGAAATTCCGAACAGTTCAAAAAGAGGGCGCTAGACAAATCGAGCGCGAAGTTACTTATTACAATTTGGATGTAATCTTAGCCGTAGGTTATAGGGTGCGGACTGGGCGAGGTACACAATTTCGTATATGGGCTACCCAAGTATTGAGAGAATATCTTGTTAAAGGATTCACATTAAACGATGATTTCCTAAAAAATATGGGCGGTGGAAAATATTGGCAAGAGCTTTTGGCCCGTATCCGTGATATCCGCACATCAGAAAAGGTTTTTTACCGCCAAATCTTAGATATTTATGCTACTAGTGTAGATTATGACCCACACTCTACGTTGACTCAAGAATTTTTCCGCGTAGTTCAAAATAAAATGCATTTTGCAGCTCACGGGCATACTGCTGCCGAGATTGAATATCTGCGTGCTGATTCCGAAAAAGATTTTATGGGTCTGACATCCTTTCAAGGTGGAAAACCACGCAAAGACGAAGTGTTAGTGGCTAAAAATTATCTAACAGCTAACGAGTTGAATATTTTAAATCGTATAACAACTGCTTATTTAGAGTTTGCTGAGTTGCAAGCCTTACGACATCACCGCATGTATATGAAGGACTGGATAGCGAAACTGGATGATTTTATCAAAATGTCTGGTAGTGAATTATTACAACATCCTGGCAAAATAAGTAAGTTGGAAGCAGATAATAAAGCATTAGCAGAGTATGCCAAGTATAAAGAACGCACTAAAACACAATTATCCGCCGTAGAAAAAGAGTTCTTAGAAAGCTTGGGTGAAATCCAAAAAAAACTGGCCCAAAAGAAAAAGAAATAGTTTTTTAGTATGGCTGTATCCCTTAATCCGAAACGGCTCCGGATGGAGTAAACACAACTTTTGGAACCTCTATAAAGATTTCACCGATCACTGGGTACTGTATTATAACGGGAGATATGATATTGTGCTGGTTGGCAAGCAAGATAAAGGGCAGCAAGTTGAAATCTTAGCAGAAAACCTTTATACTGTATTTAAGAGAAATTTATGACAGATTTAACAGCTAAATTAACCCGTATCGCGAGCCGTGCCGTACGCAAAGCACAAGAAGAAAACCGCAAGAATGGGATCCCCAATATGTATGTAATCAACGGCAAACAAGTATGGCAAATGCCGGATGGCTCTTTCTCGGATAAAAATCCATTCTAACTATTTTTCTATCCCCACAAAAGACCCCGCAAACACGCGGGGCTTTTATGTACATATATAAAATTTCTTGCAGTATTTCTGCAAAGGATTCAACACCAAAATCAATATTAAGATGTTTTTGTAACATAGCACACACAGACAGCCTGCATAACCACACATTTACCAGCTGGGCAATTTTATTTGATATGAATAAACTGTTTGAGGAGTTTGTGCCCCTAGTTTTATCTAAAACATTTCCCGGCCAAGTAAAAATCCAAAATCCGCATAAAAAAATAACCCCGAAAAACATTTCCGAGGTTATTTTCAAGAATCAACCACACGACTATTTTTGTTCAATCGCCTGATAAAGTTCCGACTTAAATTTCTCCGGATTGACTAATCTGGGAATGCCTATATTTTTCCCGCCATTCCCACAAACGAAGACTGTTCCGTATCCTAAAATCCGTCCTAAAATGGAAATACTGGTCTGCACGCTTTCTATTCTTCCAAGTTCCATAGAGGCCGATTCCACCGCAATCATGCCGTATTTGGCAATTATTTTTTGGTTGGTAATCACTACTTCCGAAAACAAATAACTTACCAGATAATACAACCAAACCCACACCAACAGCAGCCACCACGCGGCTGAAAGTTGAAAAACAAACCAAAGCAGCGTAAATACAATGGGCCAGAGAAAAATAATCCAATGGATTTTTCCTCTAAACAAAATCTTTTCCTTTCCGTTTAAATGCCGAGACACATAAGACATTTATTTTCCTCCCTTTTCCAGTAAATCCCATCGTTCCAAGCACTTTTCCGCCATAAGCGTTGATTTAACGGTATATTTCTCACCGGCAAAACCCAAACAGAACCGACGCAAATCCGTATCTTTATGTTCTTTTTTGGCTTCGGGATTTTTCAGCCATTTTGGATGGGACTCTTTAGTAAATTTGGCCACTTGTTTTGACGAAACCAAATAGACCGACGTATGCGGGAGCGTTTCTTTGGGAAGAGGCTTCCCTGTTTTTACGTCAAAAGATTCGTCAAAATTTACGAAACAATACCAAACGTTGGGTAACGCTTGTTCATGTTTTTTATGCATTTGCCAAGAAATTGATTTTCCCCAGAAAGCGCTATTGGTCGGCTTGGATTTATTGCACGTTTTTACTTCGATTTGCCGCACAAGGAGTTTGCCCTTATGGGTTTTATAAGCGAGGACATCAACGCCCTGCGTATTGCCCGGAGTCATCGTCGCCACCCAGCCGCGGCGGCTTAAACGAGACAGTACCTCATATACGCCCGCCGCGCCGATGAGCCCCGTATCTTTCCGTTCTTTTTTCATCTTTCCCTCCGTTTTCCATAAAAATATAATCCTTCAGTCGCCTGTTTCCAATCAAATTCCTTAAATGAATGAACTGAATTCATGTTGCCCAATACCGTATGATACGTATATACTCCCGTGTAAACGTAATGGGAACCGCGCAGATGTTCCCCTGAAACGTAAGGAGTGTCTTTGAAAGTGTTTTTGAATACGAAAATAAGATTATACATCCTCAGATCCCAGCGCAATTCCCCGGAAATCCCGCCGAACAAGGTTCCGGACGCGCTGGAAGAGTGCGCCCCCGAAGCCATCCAATATACCCCCCTCGTTGGGATAAATACATTTATCGCTTGGCGAGCCATGCGTATATTCCGAAATAAAAGACCCAACGTTTTGTTGGCACACATTCTTTCCTTTAGCGCGCTTTAAAAAGGCGGCTTGGTCCAAATCGGAAAAATGATTCCATATTTTTTGTTCCGCATTTGATAAAGAAAAATGATACTGCTGTGCCAGCTCTATATTTTTCATTTGTGCGGGATATTGCTGTTTTAAACGCGCCATATAATCGCGGATAAAATCTTGCTCTTGTCGTTCCCGAGAAGATCTTCCTCCTTTCCACAAACTGGCTGACCATAACTTGTTGTATGTATAATTAAAATATTTTTCAATATCACTCGTAATTTCTTTTGAATTGGTTAATACCAATTGATAAGACTTTTCACATTCAGCCAATTTACGCCACAAATCATATGCTTCTTTAGAAGATTTTTTCGTAGAAATCGATAAAGAGGATACTCCTTGAATTGCATTTTCGGAATCAGTAAAATGCTCCCCCAAAGAATTGCAAATTGCAGGAACTTCTATCAACCGCGGACGGACTCTGTTATTCAATGCGTTAATATTATCCTTATAATTATCCATGTTTCTATAAGGGGCCAACGAATTGGACAAGCCCGCGCAGCCGTACAAACCGCAAACGACGGCTAAAATTATTATTTGTCTAAACATATAAATCCTCCTGTTTTTACCATACAGCCTAATAACGGCCTGCGAAGTCAAGTAATATCAGTATAAAAACAGCCGCCGACAACGGTTTGTCGTTTTTTCAAGGGGACATAAAAAAGGCGACATCACCTTGAGGGTCTCGAAACGCTCAAAATGAAAATCGCCTCCATACCCTCTCGGGTATGGTAAAAAGCGACTTCATTTCTGGCTTCGAGACCGGCCGCCTACGCGACCCGTGCCGTTTCTTCCAAACGGCTCCAAAAACAAGTCTTAAAACTTAAATTTTATATGCAGTTATATTTTGTTTGTTTTGTATTGGCTCCTAATTATTTTCTAAAATTTAAAAACCCATATATTAAAAGAATGCAACTATTACTTTATTTGATAAATACCATTTTTATTTTTTTTAATTCTATTCTCTTGCATCAACAATCCAAGAATAGAATACGTCAAATAATCTTTTTGCTTCCCCGCATTATTGGATTGAAGGCCCAAATATCTAGCAAATTCAGCATTCTTAACACCTGCAGGATTTGCTTGTAAAAACTCTAAGATAGCCTTTTTAATAAATTGCAAACCAAGTTTAGCTTTTTCATATACACCAATTGGCAAATTTAATTGGGCTTTAGAAATCCATGAAATAGGCGAAGGTGTAATATAATTTTTTAAAATACCGCCATTTCTTTCAGTTCCAAAAGAAGAAATTAACTCTGCTTCTAATTTCAACGCTTGAAACTCCGTTAATTCGTCAACTAAAACCGAAACTATCACTTTGCCACCTGCTGTAATAACCTCTTGAATATATTTCCCTTTAGGAGTGTTGTCTATTTTCAAGAGATGGTCATCTTTTCTTGTCCCGGTTCCTTTGCCTATATAAAAAATCTTTGCTGGCTTAACTCTGGCATCTTTTAGCGAATATATGTAAAAAGATTTATCCAAATTTTTCATAATTTTAAAATAAGATTTTTATTTTAAACGTTGGAATCTAAATTAGACATAATCAAATCAGTATCCAAATCAGGAGTTCCAATCCGCCCAGAATATCTAGAAAATTTTGCGAGACAAGCTTCTGCAAAAGGACTATCCAACCGCGCAACTCTTTTAAATTTTTCTAATTTTTCAAAAGGAATACTTATTTTTTGTTGAAAATCGACGATTCTATCCTCAATAAAAGGAGTTCCCGGAAGAAAAAAATAGCGATCCCCACAATTCGGCCCCATCAAGTTAATAAGCTTTCCTCGATGCTGCTGGTTTTGTTTATATGCGCTATATTCTCTTGTTGATGTTAACAAAATCGTTTTTGCTAATAAGACTAATTCTACCTTACGCAAACCATTTGACCTTTTTACAAAATCACAACTTGGGGTAAGTACTACATAAAGATTATTTCCTATAGACAACAGTTCCCCACTTTGATACTCAGAAGAAATATCAGTAGGATATAAGTAAAATTCCATCGGATGTATTTTGTCTTTTGTTAATCTATCTTCCTGTACAATTTCATAAATTTTCTTTTTAGATAGAGAAGATGCGAAATTACGCAACATAAGATAGGATAACGAAAGATCTTCCATATTAAAGCGGAAAATATCTTTTTGTTCATGTATAATATCCCAAAAATATTTTCTAAATTCATCTTTCAAACATAAACGGATCTTTTCTTTTAGGAAAGGGATGTTAGACTGCGCCAAACGCCTAATTTCAGACTTTAACTCGTCAATTCCCCCATCTCCTTTTGTTGCAACTCCAACAACCATGGATTTCATATCTTTGACCCTTGTTGTATTACCAGAATAAAAAATTATTGGTGCGAAAAAATTATTTTTTATTCTTTCCAATACATCTAGTCCTAAGCTTTTTGAATCAGATGCTGAGGGTTTTCCCTTATATATATCCAATATAACTATATGATGTGTCTCTTTTGATATTTCTTCAAAAAGATGCTCCTTATCCAAGTCACAACAAGCTATTTCTACTTGAAATTTATCATCAATAATTTCATCTTGCAATAGTTCCGCCAAATTTTTTCTCACTTCGGCATCATCATCTGCATATAATAATCTTAATGTAATCATCCTCATATCCTATATTTTAGCTTTATCTTGAAAGAAGCGCCGGGCAATGGTCCATGATTAAGTAATAATAACTCCCCATTATATTCCGTCACTAATTCTCCAACTATTGCAAGCCCCAAACCTATCCCATCCGGTTTCGTACTGAAATATGGCTCAAAAATCTGAGATTCTGTCCCTTCTTTAATACCTGGACCACTATCACTAAAAATAATTGACAAACTATCAGTTTCTTTAAAAAGTTGAACAGTAATTTTTCGCTCAGACTGAACTTCTTCCAACCAATATATAGAATTTTGAATTAAATTCATAAAAATAATACCTAATTCAGCCTCATCTATAGAAACTTTATGTTGTGTTTCAGAAACAGTATAAGAAATCTTTAATCTTTCTAAATCGGACTTGTAGAAGAGAAATTGATTTTTTATTAAGTCTTCAATAATAAATACTTGAGGGCGACCTCGTTTACGACCGCCAAAAGGTTCTACTCTCCTAAAAAGTTGAGCAAAATCTTTTCTAATTTTTTGAATAGATTCCGTATAACCTATACATTTATTTTCCTTTGCTTCTTTTCGATCCAATACTTTAAGTAGAAGATTCGCTTGTATATCTATTTTATTTAAATATCCCCTTCCATCATGAATTATTGAATCTATTAAATTTCCTAAAGTAGTAAGTCGGCGATATCTTGCAATTACTTCTTGTATTTTACCAAGTCCTTCTTTAATTTCTTTTTCCTTCTGTTTTACTGCGTCAAGAATTTTCTTATTTGTAGTATTTTCTTCGATTATTAGAGACAAGTCTTTAAGAGAAAATTTTTGAAACATTCCCCCTTTCTTCAAACCCAGAGCAGCATCCTCTCTAGGTCGTTCCTTATATCTCCGCTGTTCGACTTCGTTTAAAATCAATTTGACTAATTCCTTAAGATCATCAAAAGCCTGTCCCTCAATAATCCCCTCTCTATTGCTTTGATCCGTTAATAATGGATTTTGTTTTAATCCAATGGAAAGAAAACCTACTATTTGATTGTTACTCAATCTCAGAGTAGGATTATTCACTCTTCGGAGATCCAACCTCGCCCAATCATTATTTTTATTACCATAAGGCAAAACCCGCACATTATCTCTATAGATGCTAATACCACACAAATCATCCAGATCTTTCTTTACATTTTTAACTGTAGAATTAACTTCTTTGGCAAGGCTGCCCAAATCATCTCTATTCCATATACGAAACTCAAAAGAGAATGGGCCCGCAATCGATGTTCTCGTTGGACTTTTTAAGGAAAAATTATCCTTTTTAAAACACAAACCTTCTTCTTTACCAATGCTGCGGCTAAAATATACAACCTTCTGGGGTTGTCCATTTGTATCAATATGTCCTTTGATATAATAATCAGGTCTATTTAAAGTCCCAGGTTTCTCAATAATACCTGCTAAACTTTGATCCATATTCTTAGGCAAGTTCAACTCTATTAAAAAATTTTCGGAAGGACCGATAGGATTTAAAAGTCTGGATAAAGAAACTCTTAAACCCCGTATCTTCTCCTCATCCCAATCATTTTTCAATCCATGTAACTTTAAAATAGTACCACTTTTTTTAATTTCTTCAGGTTTTCTAATTTGCCATTTAATCTTAATATTGTCTAAATAAGCATCTTCATCAGAAAATTGGTCCCAATCAAACGTAACAACTATTTCGTTTTGATTTTCTTTTCTAGTAACAAGTTCCAATCTGTTAGCTAATTTGGCAACCGCAAAACGCCCAATGCCTTTCTCTCCAACAAATTTCCTTTTATGATTAGAATTGATTTTTTTAAAATTCGTTGCGGGCTCCATCCAAGCATTTTCTATTGTAGAAAAGTCCATACCACACCCCTGATCAAAAATGACTAGGGATGAATTTTCTTTTACTATAACATTCTTTTTCTTATTACCCTCTATTTTTTCCGTTAATTTGCCCTCAAAAGTAATAACTACTATTTCGGAATTTGCATCGTAACTATTCTTCACTAATTCTAAAACAGCAGTATTATCGTTACTAATCAGATCTTCCCCTATTGTTTTAATGATCCGGGCTCGCGGCTTAAAGAAAAATTCATTTTGCTGTAATATAGTGCTCATAACATCTCCTTAATTTTCTTTGCAATTCCTTCCGCCATAAGGACAGGGACAGCATTACCTATTTGCTTGAATGCGGCACTTCTACTTCCCTCAAAAAAATAATCATCCGGAAAAGATTGGATACGAGCCGCTTCTCTAATAGTAATAGACCGTAACTGTAGAGGATCTGGATGTATATAATAATGTCCGTCTTTTGCAATGTGAGCAACAATGGTATGAGAAATTCCGTTGCCATCAACTACTCGGAATCTATCTCGAAAAGAATCTGTATTGGAGTGAGTGATAAGATGCTGTGGTAGTTCAGAATAATTCAATCTTTTTTGTTTCTTCCAGAATTGAATAGCAAGCTTATATATTTCCAAATCATTATTATTGTGTGGGCGCGCTATATGTTGAGTAGTAAATTCATCAGAAGTCCGAATTTTTGCCATCTTCAAATATTTAGAAGCAGATTTACAATAATAAGTAATACCATTGCTACCTTCACCATTTTTTAATTTACATAAATCAGCAAAGAGATCTGATAATGTAGTAGCAGTGGAAGTTTTTTTAGAAAATACAGGATATTGTAACTTTAAATCTTTTTTCCAACCTATTATGATAACACGTTTTCTATCTTGTAAAACGCCAAAATTTCTAGCATTTAAGAATTTCGTTGCAGGAATTTGTAAATTATATCCAGCTTCATTGATTGCTTTTTTAATATTATCTAAATGCCTAACGCCGTCTTTATCTTTGGCAGATAAAAGGCCAGGCACATTTTCAAAAACAAAAAGTTTAGGTGAATATCTTTTTAAAAATGAAACATAATATTTATATAGAAAGTTTCGAGAATCTTCTTTCATGCCCTTAGGATCACGTGATCTTCCTGCAATTGAATAAGCTTGGCATGGAGGACCACCAATAATTACATCCACCCTTTCTTTCCCCAAAACAGAATCAATTTGTTTAAATATATGATTAATAGTCTTTTCCGAAATTTCTTCATTAATAACCGAATCTATAACAGACGAAGGAACAGCAGCCCACAGTTGCTCCCTAGTTATAAGACCTTCTAAGTAGCGATTATACACAGCTTGTTTTCCAATGGATTTTAAATAATGAAAAGCTGTTCTCGTTTTCAAGGTATTACTTGCATTACAATCCATTTCTACATGGGCAACGGGGGAAAAACCCTCCCGAATAAATCCTTCAGAAAGGCCTCCTGCCCCGGCAAACAAATCAATAAACTTTATTTTTTTCATAGTCTTTTATAAAAAATTAGCCCAGCCCTTCTCTCTATAAATGTATTATAAGTTTTTGTCACTATTTTGTATATAGTTTAATATTTAATTCCCTGTTATGATTTTAGGGAATTTGGGTAAATTAGATAGGGGTGGCACTATACAGAAGGCCGCCCCTTTCCTTATGTAATAAGGGGGAAAATTGCCAAATTCCCTGTATTTTGCCTGTAAATAGGGAAAATTGAGAGAATGAAACTGTTCTGACTCCCAAACAAAACGGTCAGTATGCGAAAGGATACTCAATACCTAAGGGAAACCGCGGTCAAACCGCAGTATATCTACGTGTCTATCCTTACATGCGTAAAAATATACAAATAGGCGAAAAGATAGATAAAACTTGCTATCTTCTTCTCGGAAAAAGGCCACATTAAGAAAATAATATGAAAGTTCGACGAACAAAGATATGAAAGAGAGAAAATTGGTAGATAGATGGCCTTTTCAAAAATGTATTTTATCGTCGGGAAATGGATAGCATATAAGGGGCTCCCCAGCGCCTTCACCCCATATTATATCCCGCTTAACTTTTGGCGGGATTTTTTAATGCCTATTTCCCCCAATTTAATAGTAAAAACTTAATTTTTTGTAATTTGATTTTAATTGATATTCGTAACCGATACGGCAGATAACAGATATAAGGGGTTCTGCCTGCGCGTATTCGGATAGTTGCTAAAACAAAGTCCGGCTAAATGCCGCTGTTCAGCCGTTGTTCAAAGTCGGTAATCGTGAGGGGTTTGGCGAATAAATAGCCTTGTGCCAAATTACAGCCGATTCCCTGCAAAAAGTCCGCTTGTTCGCGGGTTTCCACCCCTTCGGCCACAATTTTAATGCCTAATGTTTTAATCATCGCCACGGCCCCCTTAATTACTTTTTGGGCGTGCGGATTATGTTCAAAACCGCGCAAAAACTCTTTATCCAGTTTGATGCTGTCAAACTGCAAGTCTTTCAGTACATTTAAGGAAGAATAGCCGGAGCCGAAATCATCCATCGCCACAGAAAAGCCGTTCCCGTGCAGTTGGCGGATGATATTCTGCGCGTGATCCAAGTTGTTAAAAATGACACTTTCAGTCAGTTCCACTTCAATCAGTTCGTGCGGCACGCCGTACTTATTTACCAAACGCAACATTTGGGGAATATAGCGGGAATCGTTTAAGTGAAGCCTAGAAAAATTAACGGCTATCGGCACTTGTTTAAGGCCTTTAATTTTCCACGCAGCCAAAAGCCGGGAAACTTCTTCCAAAATAAACATATCCAGGCGCAAAATGAAACCATTTTTTTCAAAAATCGGGATAAAATCGTCCGGCCGTACAATTTTTCCGCCCGCACTCTGCCACCGCACCAAGGCTTCGGCTCCGCGCATTTCTCCGGTGGCAAAATCACATTTAGGCTGTAAATAAACGGCAAAATCTCCGCGGCGCAAGGCATCTTCCATTGTGTTTTCAATTTGTTTTTCCGCTACAATCCGATTGCGGTCGGCTTCGTCGTAAAATTCGCATTTATCAACAGACATCTTTTTGGCTTTTTCCAATGCCAAGTGAGCCCGGTCCAGCATAATATAAAAGGGAATTTCTTCTTTGATTTCATACACGCCAAAGGCGATGTCTATCATCAGGCAGGAATCTTCCACCGTGCAATCTCGGCGCAGTTGCGTATTGAGTGTATGCAAACGAGCCAAAAGAGAACGGCGGTCTGTATATTTTAACAGTAAGATAAAATTGTCGGCAGACAAACGGCAAAAGCACTCATCGGGGGAAATGTGCTCGCGCAAGACCTGCGCAATACGCTGCAACACCTGGTTGCCGCGTTCGTAACCGTGCAAATCATTAATAACCTTAAATTTATTAATATCAAAAATTACCAAGGCCGCACGTCCGTGCAGTTCCGCCAGTTTTTGCGGGAACATTTCACACATCCGGTTAAAGTTGTCGGCGCCAGTCAAATTATCCACAAATGCCGTGGCAAACAACTGGCGGTTGCTGTATGCCCGCATATGCAAGATGTAAAAAATGAGCGAAAAGAAAATAGCAAATACAGACGCAAATAAAATAAGCGATAAAACCGCCAAATGTTGGGCGCGTTCTTCCACAAATTGCGTTGGAAGGGAAGACACCATATACCACCCGTTCCGCCCCAGCGGAATAAAATACAAAAAGCGTGTTCCTCCGTCTAACGGTGCGCTTATCAAAGCCGTTTTACCATTTGAAACCGTTTGCCGTAATTTTGCCAACTCTTTGCTGCCGGGCAAGGTTTTATCCAACTGGCTAAAAATATTTTTAAACCCCACTTTGCGCGGAGACAGCACCAAGTTTCCGCTTCGCTCTATAATTAAGGAAGAACCTTTATCCCCCATAGCCGACAGGGTAAGTAGCGGCTGGTATCGGTCGGGCAATTGCAACGCAAAAAGCGTACCCAAGGGGCGGCCATCTTTATAAAGCGCAACGGACTGCACCAACACATCGGCTCCGTCTAACGGGTCGGCCTGACGGACGGAAAGGTATTTTCCCTGTTCCAAGGTGCGGGCTGAAATATCGGCCACAAAAGCCGACGTAAAATTACGATGGGAAGACAAATACAACTTCTTGTCCGCCGTAATAACGCCCAATAATTTAAAATAGTTGTGATTCGTTTGCCTTCGCAGGAAATCGGTCAACTGCGCGGAATCCGCCCACGGGTACGAATCCTGCACCGTTAAGGCTAAGGAGGCAAGCACCTGTTCATCCGTTTCAAGCAGGCGGTCAAAGTCGCTGGCGGCTTCTTTACCGGCGGCGGCCACATTTAATTTTACGTCGGCAGCCAAAATTTCGCTCACTTGTTGCCAATAAAACACCACGCCCGCCGCTATTACTCCTGCGGCAGCCAAAAAAAGCAAAATAAAAAACCGAAACGAAATCTTTTTAATACCATCCTCCCGCTAGGCCGGGTTTGCACAATTTATTATATCAATTATACGGGCTTTTACCAGAATAAATCTGCCCGGCTTTTATGCTATAATCTCTGTATGAAAATAGCCTTAATTGTGCCTGCCTATAATGAAGAAGAAGCCCTGCCTGTATTTTGGCAGGCGGTAGAACCTGTTTTGCAAAAAGAAAACGGTTTCCGCTTTGAGTACATTTTTGTAAATGACGGAAGTACAGACGGAACTCTCCTTTACTTAAAAGACTTGTCCGCCCGTAACAAATATGTAAAGGTAATCTCCTTATCCCGCAATTTTGGTAAGGAAGCCGCGCTGACCGCCGGACTAAATGAGGCCGTCCAAGCCGATGCGGCTATTGTAATGGATGCGGACTTGCAGGACCCGCCGGAACTCATCCCCGCTTTTTTGGAAAAATTTAAAGAAGGCTATGATGTGGTTTACGGCACCCGCCAAAACCGCCAAACGGACTCTGGGCTAAAACGCATTAGCGCAAATGCTTTTTATAAGTTCTACAACTTTATTTCCACCCGCCCAATGCCCGAAAACGCCGGGGATTGTCGCCTAATCAGCCAGCGCGTGGTGCAGGCCCTTTTGCAACTTCCGGAAAGGGAACGCTTTATGAAGGGGCTTTTTAACTGGGTAGGTTTCAAGTCTGTTTCTATACCCTTTGTGCGCCAGGCCCGCCAAGCAGGCAAAACCAAGTGGAACTATTGGCGGCTGTGGAACTTTGCGCTGGAAGGCATAACCGCTTCTACTACCATACCGTTGCGTTTATGGACCTATTTCGGCTTTTCAGTTTCGCTCTTTGCGTTTTTGTATGCGCTGTGGGTGGCGGCTAAAAAAATTATCTTTGGCAACCCAGTGAGCGGGTACTCGTCTTTAATGGTGGCGATTTTGTTTTTCAGCGGCGTACAACTTATTTCCTTGGGTGTTATCGGCGAATATTTAGGCCGGACTTTTATGGAAGTAAAACAACGCCCGTTGTATATTATAGATGAAAAAATAAATTGCCAATAACGTAAAAAGCCGCCCCGTAACAAGGCGGCTTTTTTGGAAATAAATCCGTTTACGAGTGCGCTTCTTTGGCGGAAGCGGCCGTTTCCTGTTGGCGGAAAAATCCCAAGGTTTGTTGGGAGTAGGCAAAAAACGGATAGAAATCATTTTCCGGTTTGCGCAGTTCCGTTTCCGCAATTTCAATATGAAACAGTTTCTTTTTAGATACGGCAAATAAGCGTACCATAGCCGGCGAAGTAGGCGCGGGCATTTCGCTTCCTAGCGGCAAAGGTGTCATTTTGCCTGTTAATTTACTGGCGTGGGCCAACATACGCGCGGCGGCTTCTTGCAAGGCTTCATGTCCGTGCCCGCCGATTACACCGCCCAAACCGCTTTTGCTATTATTTTCAAAATATAAACTGCTGTCGCCCAGAGAATTAGTCGCTAAAAACAAATGTTTTGTTTCCGCGCCGTCCAAAAAGGCCATTTCAATTCCCGCAACAGAAATCTCATCTGGGCCGATCTCAATCACACCTTTACGGTTTTCCAAATTTTTTACATCCAGCCAAAAATTCCGCATATTCATATAGGCTTGTTTCATAAGTATCCCCCCTTGTTTCCTATATACTATATCATTTTGCGCTGTGGCGCGTGTTCAAAACCGGGTTAGACGGCCCGGCCTTTTTTGGGTATAATAAAAGAAAAGTCTTGGAGGTATATTTTATGGCTCAAAAAGGACGTGCAGTTATTTTGATGATGGACTCTTTCGGCATTGGCGGAGCAGAAGATGCCGCTAAATTTGGAGACAGCGGTGCCGATACATTAGGCCACATTGCCGCCGCACAGGGAGGTCTAAAAGTACCCAATTTGGCAAAACTTGGCTTGTTAAAAGCAGCCGAAGCCTCCACCGGCCGTGCCCCGCAAGCAGGCACGCAGGAAGGGGCAAAGATTGATTTGCCGTCTAAATATGGTTTTATGCGGGAAATCAGCCACGGCAAAGACACCTCCTCCGGGCATTGGGAAATGGCCGGTTCGCCCGTACAGTTTGAGTGGGGCTATTTCAAGCCGGATTACCCATCTTTCCCGGCTGAACTTATCAAAAAGATTTGCGACGAAGCGGAACTGCCCGGCATTTTAGGCAATACGGCGGCCAGCGGTACGGTGATTATTGACGAATTGGGCGAAGAACATATTAAAACTGGGAAACCCATTTGCTACACATCAGCCGACAGCGTGTTTCAGATTGCCGCGAGCGAAAAACATTTCGGCTTGGACCGCTTATATAAACTGTGTGAAATTGCTTTCAAGCACGTCGCGCCGTACAATATTGCGCGTGTGATTGCCCGCCCGTTTGAGGGTGAAAAACGGGGAGAATTTAAACGCACCAAAAACCGCCACGATTATTCCGTGAAACCGCCGATGACTACGGTTTTAGATGAAATTAAAAACGCGGGCGGAGAGGTTATTTCCGTTGGTAAAATTTCGGATATTTTCGCCAAACAGGGTATTACCCGGGCGGTTAAAGCCTCCGGCTTGGAAGAACTTTGGAACGTAACCTTGCAAGAAGCCAAAAACGCGCCCGATTTCAGCCTGACGTTCACCAACTTTGTGGATTTTGATATGACTTGGGGCCACCGCCGCGACGTAGCCGGATATGCGGGCGGATTGGAATATTTTGATAAACGATTACCGGAATTGGCCGCGCAAATGAAAGAAGGCGACATCGCTTTTATTACCGCCGACCACGGCTGCGACCCCACCTACAAAGGTACTGACCATACACGCGAGCACGTCCCGGTGATTATGTTCGGCCCCAATATAAAGCCGGCTTTTCTCGGCGGGCGAGATACTTACGCCGACATTGGCCAAACGATAGCGGACTATTTTAAATTACCGCCCCTTAAATTTGGCAAGAGTTTTCTAAACGACTAACGCAAACAGCCCCGGGTAATAATTCCCGGGGCTGTTTTTTTGTGTATCAAAACGCATTAGCGCAGATTTTCCGCTTCGGCTAACCATACGTCCGCGCTTGCATCGCTGGGCATACGCCAATCCCCGCGCGGAGATAAAGCCACCGCACCTACTTTCGGGCCGTCTGGCAAACAGGAGCGTTTAAACTGCTGGGCAAAGAATCGGCGGAAAAACACTTTGAGCCATTTCTTAATAGTTGCCGAATCAAATTTCTTGGAAAAGGCTTGATGTGCCAAAAAATAAATTTTGGCAGGGGAAAAGCCATAACGCAGAAAATAGAACAAAAAGAAATCGTGCAATTCGTACGGGCCGACCAAGTCCTCTGTTTTTTGCGCAATTTGGCCCTGTGCGTCGGCAGGCAACAGTTCGGGACTAATCGGTGTGGCCGCGATATCTTGCAAAACAGTCTGTGTTTGCTTGTCCGTTTCGTGTTGGGCGGCCCACAGCACCAGCGAGCGCACCAAGGTTTTGGGCACCCCCGCATTGACTCCGTACATAGACATATGGTCGCCATTATAGGTGGCCCACCCGAGGGCTAGTTCGGACAAATCTCCCGTACCGATTACCATACCGCCGGTTTGATTGGCAATATCCATTAAAATTTGGGTGCGTTCGCGCGCTTGGGTGTTTTCGTAAGTAACGTCCTTCACTTTTTCGTCGTGTCCGATATCGGCAAAGTGCTGTTGGCACGCTTTTTTAATGTTTACTTCCCGCCAGGTAATGCCTAAATTTTTCATTAACGCAAGCGCATTTTGGTAGGTTCTGTCCGTTGTGCCGAAGCCCGGCATCGTTACGCCGACAATACCCGTACGCGGCAAACCGAGTTTATCAAAGGTCTTTGCGCAAACAAGTAAAGCCAAGGTGGAATCCAGCCCGCCGGAAATGCCGATAACCGCCGTTTGGGCGCGCGCGTTTTTAATGCGTGTCGCTAACCCCATTACCTGAATATTAAAAATTTCTTGGCAATTTTCGTCCAACCGGCTTCCGCGCGGCACAAAAGGAGTGGGCGACACAAACCGCTCTAAATGCGTAATAGGAAAAACAGGTTGCCCGGATTCTATCAGTTCGTACGGATCCGCCGTTTCATACGCGCAGTCCGCGCGGAAAGTGGTATTTATCAAGCGTTCCGCACGCAGACGTTCCACGTCAATTTCGGCTGATACAAGTTGCGCTTCGGCGGAAAAACGCTCCGCAAACGCAAGAGGTGTTCCGTTTTCGTAAATAAGCGCGTTAGAAGCAAATACCACGTCAGTAGTGGACTCCCCAAACCCGCACGAAGCATACACATAACCGCACAAACAGCGGGCCGATTGTTGGGCGACAAGTTCGCGCACATAGGCGTGTTTGCCCGTCAAAGCGTTACTGGCGGATAAATTAAAAATCACGTCTGCCCCCTGCAAGGCCAAGCGGGAGGACGGCGGAATAACCGCCCACAAATCTTCGCAAATTTCTATGCCAAATTTCATTCCGCCCGCTTCAAACAGCAAATCTGTCCCGGCGGGAACAGGCATACCGCACAAGGTTACTTCGTTGCCGCCCCACTCTAAGGCAGAGGTAAACCAACGCTGTTCATAAAATTCTTTATAATTGGGCAAATAGGTTTTCGGCACTACTCCCAAAATTTCGCCGCGGTAACATACCGCCGCCGCATTTAATAAGGCATTGTCCGCCAGGACCGGAAGCCCCACTATAAAAATAATATCCAATCCTTCCGTGCGGCGCAAAAGAGCCCCCAACACCCGCTCTGCGGCTTGGGCCAAAAGCGGTTTTAAAAACAAATCCCCACAAGTGTATCCCGTCAAACATAATTCGGGAAATGCCACTACGCGCACTCCTTGCTGGGCGGCTTGGTTAATTAAATGTTCCAGTTGGGCGGCATTAAAGGCCGTATCGGCTACTTTTACAAGCGGCACACCAGCCGCTACTTTTACAAAACCAAAATGGCTCATAGGATATAAGTCTCCTTGTGGGATATCTAATTTTATTTTATCAATTATAAAGGCCGGGCGCTTGTGCCGCCCGGCCTGTTTTATAAACGGGTAAGAATCTATTGGATAGAAACTACCTCATACCCGGCATCTTGCACTGTTTTTTTGAGGACTTCCTCATCTAGTGCAGCCGCCGATTCCACCACCGCCATTTTTTTGCCCAGATTAACGCGGGCTTCCACACCCGGAAGCGCATTTAAGGCGCGTTCCACGCGGGCGGCACAATGTCCGCAGACCATTCCTTCAATAATTAATGTTTTACGCATATGCTTTTCCCCTTTTGTTTGTTTATTTTTCACCTCTGCCGGTTTAAAAAAACGCAGCCGGAGCGCATTAGTAACTACACACACCGAACTGAAACTCATTGCCGCAGCCGCCACCATTGGGTTCAGTTTCCACCCTAGCGGCCCGTATAACACACCCGCCGCCAAAGGTATTGCCAGTATGTTATAAAAGAATGCCCAAAATAAATTTTCCTTTATGTTATTTAGCACCGCGCGGCTTAATTCCAAGGCAACTAACACGCCCGTCAAATCGTTCTTTAATAGTACCATATCGGCCGATTCCGCCGCTACATCCGTACCGTTGCCGAACGAAATACCCACATCGGCCCGCACCAAAGCCGGCGCATCATTCACACCGTCTCCGGCCATAGCCACCACTTCGCCTGATGCTTGCAAACGGCTGATAACAGCCTCCTTGTCCTGCGGCAACACACCCGCAATAACAGTTTCAATCCCCGTTTGGCGGGCCACTTCACGCGCGGTTAGTTCGTTATCGCCCGTTAAAAGCACAGTTTTAAGCCCCTTTTGTTTGAGTTGCGCCACCGTTTCCGCCGCCGTAGGCTTTATGGTGTCCGCATACAGCACCGCACCCAAATATTTTTTTCCACGCGCAAAAAAGATAGGAATTTTACCGCCCTGTGCGGTCCCGGCAGACAAGGTATCCCCTTGGGGAATTTCTATACCGCAAGCACTCAGCCATTTTAAATTTCCGCCGCGCAAGGTTTCCCCTCCCACCTGGGCTATAACTCCGCAACCAGGTTCCAATGCAAAATTTTCCCCTGGGGGCAAGGATATATTTTTACTTTTTGAGTATTGCACCAAGGCCCGCGCAAACGGATGTTGGGAAAATTGTTCCAACCCGGCCGCTTGGCTGATTAACTCCTCCTCCGTTATCCCCTTGGCGGGCAACACGGCAGCCACTTGCATTTTCCCCGTGGTAACGGTACCTGTTTTATCCAGCACTACCGTAGTAATCCGATTGGCCCGTTCCAATACGGCTGCACTTTTGACTAAAATCCCGTTGCGGGCCGCTGTGCCCGTGCCTACCATAATAGCCGTGGGCGTGGCAAGCCCCAACGCACACGGACAGGAAATAACCAATACCGAAATCGCCGCCGACAAGGCAAATGAAAAATCTTGCCCGGCAAACAGCCATACAACCACCGTAAGTAAGGCTATCCCCAATACTGCCGGCACAAACACCGCGCTCACGCGGTCGGCTAGTCTTGCGATAGGGGCTTTACTGCCCGAAGCGGCTTCCACCAAACTAATAATTTGCGAAAGCGTGGTATCCTTGCCTGTGCGGAGCACACGCACCTGCAAATAGCCGTTTGTCAAAAGCGTTCCTGCCGCCACCTTGGCCCCTGCGGTTTTATCCTGCGGCACGCTCTCTCCCGTCAAGGCGGACTCATCCGTCCAGCCGCTCCCTTGCGTAATTTCGCCGTCCGCGGCAATCCGTTCCCCGGAGCGCACCGCCAATATGTCCCCCGGGACGACCCCTTCTACGGGAATTTGCACTTCTTGGCCGCTTCGTATGACCGTGGCTTGGGCAGGTAACAGCCGCACCAAGGCGGAAATAGCAGCGGACGTTTTGACCTTGGCCCGCGCTTCCAGCCATTTACCCAAGGTAACTAAGGTTAAAATCATTGCGGCTGATTCAAAATACAAGTTACCCGCCGTTTCAAATGCGGCGCTCCAATTTTCGGGTTGCATTAAATACAACACTTTAAAGAGCGTCCACACCCCACTGATAACCGCCGCCCCTGAACCCAAAGCCACCAAACTATCCATATTGGGCGCGCCTAAAAAAAATTGTTTTAGCCCGCGCGTAAAAAATTGGCGGTTTAAAAAAAGCACCGGAAGTACCAGCAAAAATTGCACCAAAACAAAGATGCCCGGATTGTGCATAATGCCAGCAGGCACTAATCCGCCCGCCATATGCCCCATATTCACATACATTAAAGGCAATAAAAACCCGAGAGAAAGCCAAAAACGCATCTTTAATGTTTCAGCCTGCGCTTGCGCTAAGGCTTGCGGCGCCGTATTTTGTTTTTCTGAGGGCACATCATATCCCGCCCGGCGTACGGCGGACACAATGTCTGCCGGAACTAATTTATCCTCATCATACTCTACATACAAGGTATTTTGTAATAAATTGACAACCGCCGAGTGCACCCCGGGTATGCGCGACACGGCTTTTTCCACGTGCGCCTGGCAAGCGGAACAAGTCATTCCCGAAACAAGAAATTTCCTTTGCATATCTAAAAACCCCCTGCTAATAAGAATAAACCCTGTAAGGCAAATTGTCAAGGAGAAAAGAAGATGGAATTTGCCTTTATCCGCCTGCTTTTTGCTACACTATATATGAAATATGACGATACTTATTATTATTTTGATGCTTATTTTAAATGCCTTGCTGGCCGCTTACGAAATGGCCCTGGCATCTGTTTCCCGCACGAAATTGTCCATTTTGGCACAAGAAAAGCGTTCCGGTGCGGAACAAGCCCTATTTATGAAAGACCATATGGAGGGCAGTTTGGCGGTAGTGCAGATTGGTATTACGCTGGTAGGTGCGGTAGCCGCCGCTACGGGTGGAGCCGGAGCAGACGAAATGTTTTCCCCCATTTTGCAGAATTGGTTTGATTTGCCTAAGAGGCTTGCCGATGCGTTAGCGGTTGCGTTTGTAGTGGTACCGTTAAGTTTTGTTACCATTATTTTCGGCGAACTGACGCCCAAAACTTTTGCCATTAAAAACAAAGAATTTGTAGTGCTCAAATGTTCCCCGGTAATGCGCGTGCTTTACACGCTGTTATCGCCCATTGTGCACATAATGGAAGCCATCGTCCGCTTTTTTACCCAAAAAACCTTTACAAAAACGCTGGACCCTAAGGAAGCCCAAAAAGCCGCTATGGCAGATTTACGCACGGCGGCGGCCATTGCTTCGTCTTCGCGCTTGTTCGGCAAGACGGAGGAAAAGATTGTGCTGTCCAGCGCGATGTTTTGCATCCGCAAAATTCGTGAAATTCAAGTTCCTTTAAATCAAGTATATATGCTGGATGCCGACGATTCTATTGCGGATACCTTTGTAAAAGCGCATTTGGATATGCATACCCGTTTCCCGGTAAAGGAACACCCCGAGGACCCGCAGAGCATTATCGGCTACTTAAACTTTAAGGATATTTTTTTATCAACCAAAATGTCTGGCGGTGCGCCGACAAGTGCGCGTTCCATTGTCCGCCCCGTACTGCGCTTGGAAGCCGATACCATTATTTCAACCGCGCTTGAAAAAATGATGAAGAGCAAACAGCACTTGTGTTTGGTAACCGAGGACGAAAAAATCACGGGAATTTTGACCTTAGAAGATATTTTTGAAGAAATGGTAGGCGAAATTGAGGACGAATACGATTTCTTTCCCGCTTATATAAAACCATTTGGCAAAGCGTGGATTGTCAGCGCCAGTGCAAAAATGGCAGAAGTATTTGAGCGGCTGGATTTATCTATCCCGGCTGATGTGCCGGACAATATGACGATGGAAAAATGGATTGGTATCAAACTCGGCCGCCAACCCACCAAAAACGAAAAGATAAAAGCCAACGGAATTATATTAGAAACACGCAAATTCCGCCGCCATAAACTAATGGAAGCCATTGTAAGCAAGGCCGAATAAACACTATCTAACGCCCCGGTTTTTCCCGGGGTGTTTTTATAAAATTCCCCGTTTAATAAGTTCAACATGCAGTTGTTCCGGATTGGTAAAAAGAATTGCATCAATTCCCAAAGCCTGGGCGACAGAAACATTATCTTGGTTATCGTCCGTAAATATACAGTTATCCGCCTGCAACTGGTAGCGGAATAGTAACCGCTTGTAAATTTCCGGCTCCGGCTTGTTCATTTTTTCCTCGCCTGATAAAACAATGCCGTCAAAAAGGCCTAAAAAATCAAACTTTTTTTGGGCAATAGGAAACGTCTCCGCCGACCAGTTGGAAAGCGCAAATATCCGGTAATTTTTATATTTTAATTCACGCAAAAGTTGCACGGTTCCTTTAATGGGCCCGCCTAACATTTCCTCCCAGCGCAAGAAATAATCATCTATTTGCGGTGCATACTTAGGATATTGCGCCTTGGCCAGAGCAATCCCTTCGGCAAACGGACGGCCCGCATCTTGTTTGGCGTTCCAGACAGGTGAGCAAACGGAGGTCAAAAACCACTCCATTTCTTCCGCGGAAGCAAAAATTTTTTTATACAGGTAGCGAGGATTCCAGTCAATTAACACCCCGCCTAAATCAAAAATGATATCTTTCATTTCTCCCCCTTGCTTTATTATAACTTGCACAACACACCCTGTAAATACCTATAAATAAAAACCCCGCCAGGCAGTAAGCCAAAGCGGGGCAAAGAGATTTTAAACAACTACAAGACTAATGTATCTTCCATATCCGGCCCGGTGGAAATGAGTGCAATTTCCGGGTGCGGATAAACTTCGGCAGAGAGTTGTTTTAAACTTTCCAAAAAAGCCTTGGCTTCGGTGGTAAAATCCTCGTACTTTTTCACGCGGTCGTTACCGGGGAACATATCAATATGCGTAATGGCGATTTTGGTACAGTTGTTAATCATAATGGCGCGGGAAGCGGAGCGTTTTTCAAACGCGCCAATGCGGCGCAAGCGTTTGCTGACGCTGCCGATTTCGTGCCCTTTGGTATGATATACCTCCAACTCTTTTTCATCTGTCATTTCGTGGTCCAACGGGCCTGGGCCGACGCGGGTAATGTACGGTTTAAACACCACATATACATCTCTTACGCTCTTGGGGCCAAGGCCGGCTTCACCCAAAAAGGTGCTGGCCGTAGTATCGCGCGACGTAACAAACGGATACTCTCCGTGGAGCAAAGAAAGTTTTATCCCTTGCGTTCCTTCCAACAATACTTCGCCGCCTTTGTCCAAACAACCGTTTAACAGTTCGGGCACATCTTGGATAAAATCTTTTAGCAACGGCTCATCTTTGGCAAATTTAATATTGCGGCGTTCAATGCGGTCGCGTACGGCCTGCCCTAATCCTGTACCCACGCTGCCGATATGTTTCATAAAGTGTTCTGCATTTTTTTCTGCGGCAGTCTGTTCATCCGTAATCAGCACGGCATACGGGTCAATAATCAAGCGGTCCTTCGTTCCGGTAAAGTTTACTTCGTCCAAAAGCCACTCGGTTTTGGTGTATGCCCCGGCCCCCAACACCAATTTGGTTTTGGGGTTCAAAAAGCCGGACGGAATATTTTTAAGCGTGTAAGATTTTCCGTCTTTTACCACCGTATGCCCGGCATTGGGGCCGCCTACGCGCACGCAGTAATCGTAATTTCCTTTATAAGACAAATAAGCCGAAATTTTGCCCTTTCCTTCATCGCCGGCTTGTCCGCCGCAAACAATATCAATCATATTTTCCCTCCGCCAGTTGCACCGCGCTCCCCAGATAATTTTTTAAGGATAGCGCCTGCAACCGTTGTTTGGTCGGCCCATTAACGGCCAACCCTTCTATAAATTCTTGCCATAACGCGGGAGTCATTTTGCGCCCGCGCGTAAAATCGCGCAACGTTTCGTACGGGTTTGGATAGCCCGCCGCGCGTAAAATAGTTTGCACGCCCTCCGCCAAAACTTCGGGGTGGGCGGCGAGTTCAGCCTGTGCCACCGTTCGGTCAAATGAAATTTTAGAAAGTCCCTTTAACAAAGATAAATAAGCCGTCAGCGCGTACCCAAACGCAACTGCCATATTGCGCAATACGGTGGAATCGGATAAATCCCTTTGCAGGCGGGAAACAGGCAATTTGCGCGAAAAAAGTTCCAACAGCGCATCTGCTAATTGCAAATTCCCTTCGGCATTTTCAAAATCAATCGGGTTGACTTTTTGCGGCATCGTGGACGAACCGACCTCTCCTGCCGTTGTTTTTTGGTGCACCAGACCGGCAGAAATATAACGCCACATATCTTGGCACAATCCCAGCAAAATAGTATTTATCCGGCGGATATTATCAAACAGTTCCGCGTAAGTGTCGCGGTTATCCACCTGGGTAGAAACAGGAGTTAAAACAATCTTGATTTTACGGCCTTTATTTAAGGCCGCTACAAAACGTTGCGCGGCGGCAATCCAATTCACCTTGGGAAATGCGGCCAAATGCGCGTTGTAATTTCCCACAGCCCCGCCGAATTTTAACGAAATTTCGCGCTTTTTGAGTTCCTTTAATTGGCGGTTTAAACGCGTTTCAAACACGCGGATTTCTTTGCCGAAAGTTGTCGGCACAGCAGCCTGCCCGTGTGTTCGCGCCAGTAAAACAGAACGCGATTCCTTACGGGCTAATTTGGCTAAATCTTTTTGTAAATTTTCCAACGCGGGCCAAAGAGCCTTTTCCACTCCGTCCGACAACAAGATAGCATAGGCCGCACTGTTGATATCTTCGCTGGTAAGCGCAAAATGGAACCACTCCAAGCGGTCCTGCAACGGAGTGTTTTTTAAGCGTAATTTTAAAAAGTATTCCACAGCCTTTACGTCGTGTTTGGTGGCTGGGATATCTTCATAGCCGTCAAACTCTAATGCGCGGATGATTTCCAAATCTTGCTCCGACAGGGGCAGCAAATTATTTAATAAACTTGTTTCTTGGGCGGATAAGACCGCAAAACGCGGTAATTTTAAATGGGATAAAACCTCAAACCAGGCCAGTTCCGCGCGTACGCGGGATGCAGTAAAGGCGGCTTCGCTCATTACACTTCTGAGCGCACCCAATCTGCCGCCATAGCGGCCGTCTAACGGGCACAACGCCGGAGTCTTCATATATATAGTTTATCAAATTTGCCCTGTCTTTTTGGAAAGTTTACTGCGTATTTTTTGAGTTAATTCGGGCAAAAAACTCCCCGGCAGATATACCCGCCGGGGAGTTTTTAATAAAACTTCACAGGTTTTATTTTTCGGTTTTTGCTTGCTTATCAAGTTCGGCCTGCTGTTTTTTTACCAGATTTTCATACGGACCAAAACCGTCCTTTACGTTCCATCCGCCACCCAAGGCTTTGGACAAATTAACCACCGCAGCCAATTCATCGTTGCGGGCAGAGGCCAAATTCATTTCAGCCGACAGCAAATTTTCCTCTACATTGAGCAAATCAGTTACGCCGATAAGGCCGGCATCTTCCTGTTTTTTCGTCAAATCATAACTGCGGCGCATAGCCTCGGTTTGCTGTTTGTACGAGTCAAAAATATCGCGGTTAATGCGGTTGGCGGACAAGGCATCCAATGCTTCTTTAAACGCGCCCTGTACCGTTTTTTCGTAAGTAGCCAACATTTCGCGGTAAGCGGCTTCGGCCTGTTTGTTTTGGGCGCGGATTTTGCCGCCCTCAAAAATAGGCGCAAGCACCTGCCCGCCAATAGCCCAAATGCCGGAGGAACCCGTAAACAAATTATTAAGCGCACCGCTTGCGTACCCGGCGGAGGCCGTCAGCGGAATACTGGGGAAATACGATGCACGAGCCGCACCGATATTGGCATTAGCGGCAATTAATTTCCCTTCGGCTGAACGCACATCCGGGCGGCGGGCCAACAGGTCAGAGGGTAACCCTTCCGGCACATTGGGAACTAACGTAATTTCCGCCAAACTTTTGCCGCGGGGGGTATTATTTTCCACCATTTCCCGCGGGGATTTACCCAAAAGGACAGACAAGGCCGTTTCCGTCTGCGCTATTTTTAAGCGCAGTTGCTGTTCCTGGGCCTGCACATTAGCCATATTGGCTTCCACACGCTTTAAATCTACCTCGGTGCTATATCCGTTATTATAACGGCTGGTGTAAATGCGGACGTTCTCCTGCCGCGCCTTTAAAGTGCGTTGGGCAATTAATAATTGTTCGTCCAAGGTGCGCAAGGCAAAGTAGTTTTTGGCCACGTCGGCGGTCAGGGTCAAGCGGACCGTATCCCGGGCCGCTTCGCTTGCCAACAGTTGGGCGCGGGCCGCCTCGCTCAAACGGCGGTATTTGCCCCACAAATCAAGTTCAAACGACACCGACACATTAGCCGTGCTTTGGCTCTCGCCGGAGCCTAAATTATTTCCGGCGCGGCCCGACTGTCCGGCCGCAGACAAACTGGGCAACTGGTCCGCCGTAGCAATACCTACCGCCGCGCGGGCTTCGTCCACGCGGGCAACTGCCGCTTGCAAGTCCTTGTTGTAGGTCAAGGCGGTGTTTTCCAACTCGTTTAAAGTGGAATCTTCAAACACTTCCCACCATTTGGCATTGGTGAAAATGCTGAAATTATCCGCCGCTTCGCCCGTGGGCAAATCTAAATCCGGCTGTTTGTAGTTAGGCCCCATTAAACACCCGGCCAAAAGCAAGGCCGAGGCCAATACTGCCCCTATGTGCTTATAGTTCATAAATTCTCCTTTTTCGTTTCTTCCATGTGGTCCACCACCACACCGATTTGTTCCGGCTCCTTCTTCCACCCTGAAAACAGACAGAAGAACAGCGGGATAAACAACGGTGCAATAACAGTAGCGGCCAACATACCAAAGACCACAGCCGTACCGATAGAGTGGCGGCTGGCCGCCCCCGCGCCTGTGCTGATAGCCAACGGCACGCACCCTAAAATGAACGCCAAAGACGTCATTACAATCGGGCGGAAACGCAGTTCGGCGGCTTGCACCGCGGCTTTGGCGGTTTCTACCCCTTGCTCTTTTAACATTACGGCAAATTCCACAATCAAAATAGCGTTTTTAGCCGCCAAGCCGACCAGGGCCACCAACGCAATTTGGAAGTAAATATCGTTGGCAAGGCCACGCGCCCAAGTGCCCGCCAAGGCACCAAAAATAGCAAACGGTACCGCCAACAACACAGCCACGGGCAGACTCCATTTTTCGTACTGGGCAGCCAAAATCAGGAACACTACCAACATACCCAGCATCAAGGCCGTGGCAGAGGAACTGCCCGAAATGGTTTCCTGGTAAGTAGTACCCGTCCAGGCGAGCGTAAAGTTGGAATCTAACACCTCTTTGGCGGTTTCTTCCATAGCACGAATAGCATCACCGGAACTATAACCCGCAGCCGGATTCGCCATTACTTTTGCCGCCGGGAACACGTTAAAGCGTTCCACCATATCGGCACCCAACGAAGGAGTAAGCGTGATAAGCGCCGAAAGCGGCACCATCGCACCCGAGTTGGAACGCACATACACTTCCGCAATTTGTTCGGGGCGGGCGCGGTATGAACCTTCGGCCTGCATCATTACCTTAAAACTGCGGCCCGAATAGGTAAAATCATTTACATACGTTGTACCGAACGTGCCCTGTAAAGTGGCGTACAAGGACGAAAGCGGTACACCCATTGCCTGCGCTTTGATTTCGTCCACCGTCATAGAATACTGAGGCACGGCTGCGGAGAAAGTGGTGCTGACACTGGAAAGTTCAGGCCGTTTTTGTGCGGCGGCAATAAACTTTTGGGTTTGGGCTTCCAGGTCCCGGCTGTCGCCGGAGCCACGGTTTTGGATATACCCTTCCAAACCGCCCGTGGTGCTCATACCCATAATGGGCGGCGGGTTGAACGGCATCACTATCGCACCCGGAATGGTATTTTTGGCCTGCATATAAAGTGCCCCTACAAGCCCCGCAGAGGACAACGCCTTGGTTTTGCGTTCTTCCCACGGTTTTAATTTGATAAACGAAGCAATACCGCTGCTTTTCATTGTACTGCTTAACATATCAAAACCCGCAAAGGTCAGTTCGTCAGATACGCTGGGTTGGGCCAAAATTAATTTTTCCAATTCGCCGGCGACCTTATCGCTGCTGGCCAACGAGGAGGCCGGGTCCAACTGCGTGGAAACCATAATCATACCTTGGTCTTCGTCGGGCAACAAACTGCTGGGAACGATTTTAAACATCCCCCACGCGGCCAAGAAGAAGAGTGCAACCACCACCGCAGAGACCGATAATCGGCGGATAAAATAGGCAACCCAAGTGCCGTATTTTTTGGTTAATTTGCCAAAGAATTGGTCAAACTTATAGAAAAATCCGCTCGTAGGCTTTGCTTGCTTTTTAAGCAAAAGGGCGCATAAAGCAGGCGTCAAGGTCAACGCGACCAAGCCGGAAATAACGACGGACACGGCAATCGTAATAGCAAACTGCTGGTACATCACACCCGTCAAGCCACCCATAAATGCCACCGGCACAAACACGGAGCACAGTACGAGTACAATCGCCACCACCGGGCCGGATACTTCGTCCATAGCCTTAATGGTGGCCTCCTTAACAGGCAGGTCGTCCTCGTCCATAATACGTTCCACGTTTTCAATTACCACGATAGCATCGTCCACCACCATACCGATAGCAAGCACAAGGCCGAAAAGCGTAAGCGTATTAATGGAGAAACCAAAAAGTTTCATCCCGGCAAACGCGCCGATAATGGACACCGGCACCGCCAAACACGGAATCAATGTGGCGCGCCAGTCCTTTAAGAACAAATAAACCACCAAAAACACCAAAATCATCGCTTCAATTAAGGTATGGATTACTTCTTTAATAGATGCTTTTACGAACAAGGTGGTATCGTAAGCAACTTTGTATTCCATATCCAAATCGGGCGGGAAGTTGGCGGCCAATTCCTGCATACGTTTTTCAACGGCTTGCGCGGTGGCTACGGCGTTGGCTCCCGGGGAGAGATACACCCCAATCGGCACTGCCGGTTTACCGTTGTAGTTACCGCTAAATTCATATGTCTGGCTGCCGAGTTCCACCGTAGCAACGTCTTTTAAGCGCAAGGAAGTACCGTCTTTATTCGCGCGCAAAATAATATCTTCAAATTGTTTAGGATCGGTCAAACGGCCGGGCGCAATAATGGAATAAGAGCGGTCCACCGCTACCGGCAGCGGAGGCTGGCCGATTTTGCCCGCCGCGCGCTGCACGTTCTGCGCCTGCACGGCAGAGGCGATATCGCTCACAGACAAGCCGCGCTGGGAAAGGACATCCGGCTTAATCCAAATGCGGATAGAATAGTCGTTGGCGGACATTACCTGCGCGTCGCCCACGCCTTCAATACGTTTTAAGTCATCTACAATGTTAAGAAGCGCATAGTTTCCCACCGTTGTCGTATCGGAACGTCCGGTCGGGGAATAAAGCGCAATCAACTGCAAAATAGCGGAAGATTTTTTATTGACCTGAATACCATAGCGGCGAACGTCCTCCGGCAAGGTAGCCGTGGCTCCCTGCACGCGGTTGTTGACGTTAATCATTGCCTGGTCCGGGTCGGTACCGACTTTAAAAGAAACAGTCAGTTTCATATCCCCGTTAGAGGAAGAAGTGGAGTTCATATACAGCATATCCTCCACCCCGTTCACCTGCTGTTCCAGCGGAGCCGCCACTGTATTGGCAATTACTTCCGGGCTGGCCCCCGGATAACTGGCCGACACCTGCACGGTGGGCGGAGTTAAGTCTGGGTATTGTTCAATAGGCAGCATCGTAATAGACACGATACCCGCCAAGGAAATCAACAGCGAAATAACCGTAGAAAAAATAGGACGGTTAATAAAGAATTTAGAGAACATAATTATTTCCCCGTCTGCGCGTTATCGGCGGACTGTACTTCTTTGGCTTGGGCGGCATCCTGCGGTAAGGCTTGCTCGTCCGGTGCTTCGGCAGATTCAATCGCCGCTTCCAATTTGGCTACATCTCCCTCCGTCGTCGGTTGGGAGGCGGCAGGCGCAGGCTGCACAGGCATAAATTTTTGCATTTGCGCCGTAACCTGCATACCCGGGCGCAAGCGGATAAGTCCGTCCGATACCACTTTTTCGCCGGCCTTTAAACCGTCGCTGACGATATACATATCGTCCTGCAATTCGGCTTGAATCGGGCGGGCCGCAACCATATTGTTAGCATCAATCACATAAGCAATTTTGCCCTGCGCGCTGTTAAGAACGGCAGAGGACGGAATTAAAATAGCGTTTTTATAAATAGCACCCACTAAGTGAACGCGGACAAATTGCCCCGGCATTAAAGCACGGCTCTTTTTGGGATTGGCAAACTCCGCCTTGATAGCCAAACTGGACGTTTGGGTATTTTCCGAACTGTCAAAAAAGACAATTTTACCCCTTTCGGAATACAAACTGCCGTTGGGCAAAACAGCCTCTACATACACCGGGGCCTGGGAAGCAGTCAATTTGCGGTATTCCTCTGGCTTTAACAGTTGTTTATCATCACTGCCTAATACAATTTGCCCGGACATAAAACCGGCGGCCAATTTTTCAAACTGGCGGCTGGGCATAGAAAAGTTTACATACAAGGGGTCAATTTGCACCATCGTCGTTAAAAGGCCCGATTCGCCCGCGGCGGAAATCAAACTGCCGACGGATTTCGTTTCTTTCCCGGCAATACCGGAAATCGGCGCCGTAACCTTGGTGTAACCTAAATTAATTTGGGCATCGTTTACCCCCGCCTGCGCCACCTGCACATTGGCTTTGGCGGTGTCATAAGCGGAAAGGGCATTATCGTAATCCTGTTGGCTGACGGCATTGTCGGCGCGGAGTTTTTTCATACGCGCATAAGTGCGCTGGGTACGGCGCTCCTCGGCCTGGGCTTGGGCCAAAGCGCCCTGGGCCTTTTCCAACGCTACCTTATATTGTTTGTCATCAATTTGAAAAAGTTGTTTGCCTTCTTCTACATATTCGCCTTCGTTATATAAGCGGGCTTCCAAAATACCGCCCACTTGCGCACGGATTTGAATTTCCAACGAACCCGCCACTTGGGCCGGGTATTCAATGTCCCAAGGCAAATCCTGTTGTACCACCTCTACCGCATTAACCATAGTCGGTGCGGCCGCACCGCCGGCGGTAGATTTTTTGCAACCGGAAACAAAAACTGTTGCCAAGCCCAAAGCCATTACGGCCGCGGGCAAAAAGTATGTTTTCTTCACAAGGTTTCTCCCAATCTAATAAGGTTAATGTCTTTCTAAAGATTATATAAAAATTTTTCCTGTGGCAACGCTTTTATATAATTAGTTAAAAGAGGGTACTGGCAATTTTTACACAAACACTTATAATAAGGAAGTACCCTGGGAAAATATATGAACGAAAAAAATTTTACACAGTTGGAACAAACCATTGGGCATACGCCATTACTGGAACTGAAAAGAATTAACACCGCACCCGCGCACATTTGGGCCAAACTGGAAATGTTTAACCCGTACAGCGTAAAGGACCGCGCCGCCTTATATATGTTAAATGCAGCCGAGAACGAAGGGAAACTGCTCCCCGGCGGCACCGTAGTAGAACCCACCAGCGGGAATACGGGGATTGCACTTGCGTTTTTGGCCGCCGCACGCGGTTACAAAATGATTTTAACTATGCCCGAAAGTATGAGCGCAGAGCGCGTGAAACTGGTAAAAGCGTTAGGGGCGCAAATTGTTCTTACCCCCAAGGCAGATGGGATGAAGGGGGCCGTAGAAGCCGCTGTAAAAATAGTACAAGAAACGCCCGGGGCCTTTATGCCCGGCCAGTTTGACAATCCCAATAACCCCCGCGCACACGAAGAAACCACCGGACCGGAAATTTGGCACGCCTTAAACGGAAAAGCAGATATTTTTGTAGCCGGAGTGGGCACCGGCGGAACGATTAGCGGGGTAGGCCGTTATTTAAAAAAACAAAACCCGCACATCAAAATCGTAGCCGTGGAACCCGCCGAATCCCCCCTCTTGTCTGCGGGTAAAGCCGGGCCGCACGGCATACAGGGCATTGGAGCCAACTTTGTGCCGGGAAATTTGGACAGGAGTGTACTGGATGAAATCCTCCCTGTCAAAACGGCGGATGCCCATCAAACCGCACGCGAATTGGGCGAAAAAGAAGGCCTTTTGCCCGGTATATCCGGCGGGGCCGCGTTATGGGCCGCCTTGGAACTTGCCAAACGGCCCGAAAACAAGGACAAAAATATTGTTGTCTTACTGCCAGACGGGGGAGAACGGTATTTAACCACCGGACTTTTTGATTAGGAGATATTATGAGAAGAGGGGTAATTGCAGGCTTTTTATGTTTCCTAGCACTAGGGGCAACCGCGCAAGCCGCACCCGAACCGGAAATTGTGATTGAAATGCACGGGGAGAGTTCCTCGCCGCGCCAAGGTATTTCCGTTTGGAACAAAAATGCCCGGCAACTCACGCGCCTTTTCCGCGGGAAAGACAAAACTTATGTACTCTACCAAGTAGAAAACGTGTCGTCCGCCGATAGAATTATCCGCTCCCAAAACGGAAAAAGGTATGTTTATGTCCGTTACGGAAGCGACGACGGCGACTACCGCAAATTTCTGTTTCAAGCCCAAGACCCGCAAACCTTTGTCGCGTGTGCGGCCGACATAGCCGACGTGTTGGCCGTCAATCTAAAATACGGTGTTAATTTAGGGGTCAGCCGGAGCGACTTTTTGCGCACATACGAATCCCGGGCAACACTTACCAATTTGCTGGACAAAGCAACTAATAAAACCTATTCCGTTTATCGCTTAGAATATACAGATATAAACCACCCAACGCCGGTGCCTACTTATTTTGTGTTTGAAGGAGATTCTTTAAAAGATACTTTATCCGGCGAAAAAGCCTTTACGGAGTACACTACTAAACTCTCCCAAGCCAATAAAGCCCTTGCCAAACAAGAAAAAGAGGCCCAAACCGCACGGGAACAGGCCGGGCAACAAGCCCACCAAAAGCAACAGCGCCCCACACGCAAAGCCCTTGTATCCGGCGGAACGGCAACCGACCAAGCCTATATGCCCCGCGCCGTAAACGCAACGCCGCTGCCCGCGCTTACACCGAGCAAAATTCCGGCAGGAACGCCGCTTAACTAACCCTTTTAAGGCCCGCCCTGCGGCGGGCTTTTTGTTGCGTGCGTGAACAGATTTCCTATAATAGAAATATGGATACGCTATCTCTTTCATCTTTTAGTATTGCCGGTGCCTTATATATCCTCTTACAAATTTTTGTAACGGGGCATATTTTGCGCTATAAGGACGACGTAAAAAGTTCTATCGGTTGGATTGGCTTGGTGTGGCTGGCTCCGCTGTTGGGCAGCATTATGTATGTCCTGTTTGGCATTAACCGCATCCGCCGCAAGGCCTTGTCTCTGCGCAACAAAGGCCCAAACCTAATGGCCATAACAGGAAAAACCGAGCAAGAAATCCGCAAAGAAATTCCGCTCCCCTTTTTGCAACTTTTGCGGTTAGGGTACAAAGTCCACCCGCAACTTTTTTCTTTCGGTAACCGGGCAGAAGCCTTGGTAAACGGGGACGAAGCCTATCCGGAAATGTGCCGCCTGATTGCAAGTGCCAAACAAGAAGTATTACTGCAAAGTTATATCTTTGATAACGACCGCGCCGGACAACTTTTTATCCCCGCTTTAAAACAAGCCGTTAAAAACGGCGCCAAGGTAAAAGTATTGGTGGACGGAGTGGGGCTGAACTATTCCAAGCCTACGATTGATGCCGCCCTGCGCAAAATAAAGGGGCTTGATTTTGCCGTTTTTTTACCGTCTAAAAGCCCCATTAATTTGCCTTTTGTTAATTTACGCAATCACCGCAAAATTTTAATTGTGGACGGAGAGACTGCCGTTTTCGGCGGGATGAATATTGCCGCAGGGAACCTCGTTAAAACAAACCCCAAGGAACCGATACAGGACATTACCTTTAAAGTTTCCGGCCCGGTGGTGGACCAAATGTCGCGCGTGTTTGAAGAGGACTGGCTCTTTGCGGGGAAAAACCATTTTACACCCGTTTCCTTTAAAGAGTCCAAAAGGCTGCCCGGACATATGCCCGCACGCATTATTCCCGACGGTCCGGACAGCGATTATGGCAAACTGGAACAACTGATTTTGGGCGCGCTGTCCTGCGCACAGCACAGCGTAAGCATTGTTACCCCTTATTTCCTGCCGGAGAGCAATATTTTGTCCGCCTTAGAAGTAACTGCTATGCGGGGGGTCCGCGTAGAAATTATTTTGCCTTCCAAAAGCAATATTTTCGGTATGGATTACGCTATGCGCGCAAACTTTGCCAAGTTACTTAAAAAGGGTGTAAAAATCTACCGCACCCGCCCGCCGTTTGACCATAGCAAAATTGTACTGGTGGACACAGCCTGGATTTTTGTCGGTTCGGCTAACTGGGACGTACGCAGTTTTAAATTAAATTTTGAGTGCAATATGGAATGCACCGATAAGCAACTGGCCGGACAGTTGGCCCAAATAATCGCCCGCAAAAAAGAGGGAGCATTTCTTGAAAAATGGGAAAAAGAAAAACCGCCCTTTTGGCGCACCTTGCGCAACAATGCGTTTAAATTATTAACCCCCTATTATTAATATGTTCTACAAACAACCCCAAGCCGATAAAATTCTGCTGCAACACGGCCGCCCCACCGCAAGCACACTCCCCAAATGCTTTACCGTGTGCATTTGGAACTGGCAAAAGAGCAAGCAAAAACCGTGGAGTGAAGAATTTAAAAAAGCAGCCGCCGCCGCGGATTTATTTTTGGCGCAAGAGGTGCGCCGCTCCCCCCAAGTGCTTGAAATAATGGAGCAAACGCCCTATCATTGGAGCGGGGCCGTCAGTTTCTTATCCCGCCACAACAGCCCCACAGGGGTGGCTACGGGATGCGTGGCGCGCCCGCTTAAAATTGCTTTTAAAGCAGGAGAGAGAGAACCTTTTTTGCGCGTGCCTAAAATGATGCTGGCCACCCTTATTCCTTTGGACGGGGAACGAACCTTGCTTGTTATCAACATCCACGCCATTAATTTTCGGGGTCTAAAACCCTTTGCCAGCAATTTAAAACGCGCCGCCGAACTATTGCTAAATTATAGCGGCCCCGTACTTTTGGGCGGAGATTTCAATGCGTGGAGTCTCAAACGCCGCAGACTTTTGCACCAAATGGCCCGCGCGGCAGGACTCACCGAAGTACCGTTTGAGCCGGACACCCGCACCCGTTGTTTGGGCCGTCCGGTAGATTATCTGTTCGTGCGGGGCTTGCGTGTAAAAGCCGCCGGCGTACGCGTTACACACGGGTCTGACCATAATATACTGTTCGCCCGCCTAGAAGCCTAAAACCCCAATACAAATATGGTAAAATATAAGAATTATGAATATCTCTGACAATAAAGCCGTGTATTTTAAACGCGAAGCCCTTAAAAAAGTGGTTGCCGCGTTTGATAAAGGTACGCTTGAAACCAAAGCGTATGCTATTCCCTTTGAAGTGCTGCCGAAAGATTCCAAATCTACGGTGCGCTGCTGCATTTACAAAGAACGGGCCGTCTTTCGCGCCCGCACGTTAGCCGCGTTGGGCGGAAGCGTAGAACAAGACGACGAAGCCACGTCGCTTAACGAATATGCCAAAGAAGCCCTCTTGCGCAAGGCCGTGCCGGAAACACCGCTGACCGTAATGGATATTGCCTGTAAAGGTTGCGTAAAAGCACGCCACCTGGTAACCGAAGCCTGCCAAGGCTGCTTGGCGCGCCCGTGCCAACAGGCTTGCAAGTTCGGCGCTATTTCGTTTGCCGACGGACGCTCCCACATTGACCCGGATAAATGCAAAAATTGCGGACAATGCAAGGCCGTCTGCCCTTACAACGCTATTACCTATGTACCTGTTCCGTGCGAACAATCCTGCCCGGTAAACGCTATCCACAAGGGCGAAAACGGTTTTGCCGAAATTGATTTTGACAAGTGCATTTCCTGCGGGCACTGTATGGATGCGTGCCCCTTTGGCGCCATTATGGAGCGCAGCCAGTTAATTGATATTTTGAGCCAATTAAAGAGCACCCACAAAGTATGCGCAATGATTGCGCCGTCCATTGTCGGCCAGTTTGACTGCACCTTACCGCAGTTAATGACCGCTATCAAAAAGGCGGGCTTTGACAAAGTAACCGAAGTGGCCCTGGGCGCGGACATTACCACCGCCAACGAGGCGCGCGAACTCGTAGAACGCTTGGAAAACGGTGCGCGCTTTATGACCACCTCCTGCTGTGCGGCGTGGGTACAAGCCGTCAAAAAGCATTTGCCGGCTTTGAAAGATTTTGTTTCCCACACCAAGACCCCGGCTTCTTACACCGCCGATATTGAAAAGAAAAACGGTTTTATTACCGTTTTTGTCGGTCCGTGCGTGTCCAAACGTGTGGAAGGGATGGACGACCCCAATATTGATTATGTAATGACATACGAAGAATTGGGTGCTATGCTGGAAGCCAAAGGTATCAACCCGGCCGACTGCGAGGAAATGCCGCTTGACCCGTCTATCTCCGGCGAGGCCCGTTACTATGGCGTAACCGGTGGCGTGGCCCAAGCAGTGGAAAACGCGATTGCGGGCAAACGTCCCTTTAAGAAAATGGCCATTAACGGCTTGGACAAAAAGGCAATGTTAATGCTTAACGCATTTGCCAAAGGCGCGGGCGATTTCCAACTGTTGGAAGTAATGAGTTGCAAAGGGGGATGTATTGGCGGCCCCTGCACCATGAAGAAACAAGCCCAAGTCATTAAGCCGATTAAAGACTTAGTCGCCGCCAGCCCCAAAGTGCCCTGCGCTTTGGACGATCAAAAAGAAGAAGCGAAATAATAAACGCTTTTAAAAAACACCCCGGGCTTTTACAACCCGGGGTGCTTTTTATATAGATTCAATCAAAAGCCCATACTTTGGCAAAGGTCCGTAATTCTGCTATTGCAAGAGGTTTTGCCAGGATTGGCTGATTGGTCTAACCAAACCCTATAAGTGGCTTGCGTATGCGAGCCTAAATAACCGGTATCTTTACCTACCCCATTATTTTCTATCCCGTATATATCATAAAAAACAAGGTTCTTATCGCTTCCCGCAAACATATCCACCGCAAATTTATCACACCAAAGCATATACCGCCCCGTACCCTCACTACATCCGGGGTAAGTAATATCTAAATCACTCCAAAAGAAGGGGTAATCCCCGTTTGCCATATAATATAATTCCATTGCGTCTTTGAGTGATTTCCCCGCCGTAATCATTTGCGTATAGCGCGCCTTTGCCACGGCTTTTTGGTATTGCGGCAATGCTACCCCCGCCAAAATACCGATAATAAGAACAACAACCAGAAGTTCAATTAAGGTAAATCCACGGTTCACAACCCAAGATGTAGATCCTGAAACAAGTTCAGGATGACCTTCTTTTTTCATAAAGGCGTCATTCCCGAGGAACTGGCGGCCCGCAGGGTTCGGGAATCTGTCATTTATAAAATTAAGAATCATACTGGATGGTTTTTGTCCGGTATCCGTCGTTTTCCACTTCATTAATAACAACAGATCCTGGACTACAACTTTCCAGGATGACGACAAGAATAAAGTATATTCATAAACCCTTTCATTTTCTCTCCTTATTAAGGCCTTTATATTTGAGCAAAACAGCCTTTTATACGCATTTTTATACGGCAGATACATCCGGGTATATCCACTGCGAATTATCAAAATTTTAACAAAAAAAAAAAACGAAACAACCCCTTTAAAAATAAGTCCTGCGGACGGCTTACCTTTTCTCCCTCTTTTGACTGGTGTAGCCACACTGTTTTTGCAATGTCGCAAGCAACAAAACAACACCCATAAATAAAACAAAGGCCGTCATAAAAATTGGGGTCATTCTGAACTGCCGCCCTTACCGCTAGGCGCCACCCCGTAGTGTTTCTGTACGGGGTCTATTGATAGGTTTCAGGACCTACTACTGGGGTCGTTGGTCGTTTATAAAAAAAGGTCATACTGGAAGGTTTCTGTCCAGTATCCGTTGTTTTCCTTTTTTAATAACAACAGATGCTGGAACACTCCGCGCCGGCCGACTTTCCAAGATAACTGCACTCTTCGGACGATTAAATTCAGGATGGCCTTGTAAATATGAACGCATATAAGTTTGTACGTTAGGACGAACCTCAAAACAGGTATAATAAAAAG
>OJML01000112.1_pt1 | contig 48840 bp, 39 predicted proteins | sample 1597221 | NCBI WGS metagenome assembly OJML01 (sample SAMEA2452123, study PRJEB22498) | human gut metagenome | biome: human feces; feature: human gut; material: feces | place: Australia | collected 2012 | reverse complement strand
AAGAATTGTAGACTTCAAATAAGTTCTACCGACATTGTATCATAAAGCATGAAAAACAGTGGTTAAAAAGCACGCAACTGCAAAAAAGGATTTTTTATTTAAAAAACATAAATGACAATTTAAATTTATTTGGTAGGAACTTATTTTTATTTTTTCACTTTATTGCTGTTTGGCTTAGTAAAAGAAACCATATAAAAATATGTAAAAGAAACCCTATAAAATTATGTAAAAGAAACTATATAAAAATTCTTGAAAGTGGGTAATTTTTATTTTAAGATAAGACGAGGATATACGAATGAAATATTTTAAAAGATATGTTGAAAAACAAATAGAAGAAGCACTTGAAACATCAGGAGTTGTTGTTGTCGCCGGCCCTAAATTTTGTGGTAAAACGACTACTTGCGAACTTTTTGCTAAGAGCAAATACGCATTAGATACGTTACAAAAAATTCGTATGGTAGAAGCAAATCCTGAAGCGATATTATTTGGAGAAACTCCGCGTCTTTTAGATGAATGGCAAAATGTTCCTGATTTATGGAATTGTGCTAGAGCAGAAATTGATCATCGAGACAACAAATTTGGCCAATTTATTTTTACAGGTAGTTCAACCCCTGTTGATAAAGAAAATATTTATCATTCTGGTGCAGGAAGAATTGTCACTATTAAAATGAGACCAATGAGTCTTTACGAATCAAATGAATCAAGTGGTTTAGTTTCGCTAGCTGATTTATTTAAGGAAAAGAAAGAAATTTTCTTTCTAAATGAGAATTATAATTTATTTGATACTGCTTTCTATATATGTCGTGGTGGTTGGCCATTATCAATTGTGGCTGAAAAAGAAAAAGCTTTAAAAATTACAAAAAATTATTGTTCTACTTTATTTGAATTCGAAAATTCGAAAAATTCTAAATTCCGTAATAAAAAACCTGAAATTTTCAAAATGATCCTTAGAAGTTATGCAAGAAATGTTTCTACAGAAGCGAGAAAGTCGGTTTTAATTAGTGATATTAATAAAAATGATGATAGAAAAATAAGTGAAGCAACATTTGATAAATATATAGAAGCGCTTCAAGACTTATATATTGTTAAAGATATTGACGCTTGGAATCCTAATTTTAGGAGTAAAACTGTTATTATTACATCACCAACTAGACACTTTGTTGACACCTCTATTGCTGCATATTCACTGAATATGTCACCAAACGATTTATTAAATGATCCAAAAACTTTCGGATTTTTGTTTGAAGATTTTGCAATTAAAGAATTAACAATTTATGTCGAAAGTCTAGATGGCGAAATTAGACACTTTAGAGATGGAAATGGATTAGAATGTGACGCAGTAATTCACCTACCAAATGGCAATTATGCTCTTGTTGAGATTAAATTAGGAGGTGATGAATTAATTAAGGAAGGAATCTCAAATTTAAAATTAATTGAAGATAAGATAAGAGAAAATAAACAGAAACTTCCTTCTTTTAAAATGATTTTAACAGCATGTGGCGATGCTTGGAAAAAAGATGATACCTTTATTGTTCCTATAAATATGTTAAAAGCTTAGAAAATTATTTTTCGAGAATTTATATATGAATAATAAGCAATACAAATTTTTGAGTAGGAATGACTAATCGCAACGTTTTATATTCGTTGCTTAACAAAATACAATTGGGATTTGATACTTTTCTTTATCATTTTATATATTTAAAGTGAATTGCCTCTTGTATTATGATATGATTTTAAAAGATGACAAAAGAAAAACTTCTCCACATTATTAATAATAAAAGTGAATGCGAATATGTCGAATACAAAGATGGCTTTCGTGATGATGATGAGATAGGAGAATATATCTCTGCGCTTTCTAATGGTGCCGCCTTAAGAAAACAAGATTTTGGTTATCTTATTTGGGGTGTTCAAGATCGAACAATGAAATTAACAAACTCCAAATTCAATTATGAAAAAGAAGTTAATGGTGGCGAAAATTACGCTCATTATTTATCAAGGAATTTAAACCCACACATTGATGTTGAATTTAAAGAAGAATAGTTTGATAGCAATAGAGTAGTTTACGTTGAGATTCCTGCTGCTAGTGATGTTATTACTGATTATAAAAATGTCAGATATATTCGTGTTGGTTCTAGCAAAGAAGACATTAGAAGATTTCCTAAAATAGAGAAAAAACTATGGAAAATTCTCAATGGTAATGAATTTTCTTTAAAAACCGAAGAATCTCCAAGACAAGATTTAACATTCAGAGTTTTTTAAGATTTATCTTGATGAATATCATTTATCTTATACAGAAGACAATATGTTTTCCAATAATTTTATGCTTACCTACGATAAAAAATTTAATTACATTGCTTATATGCTTTCTGACCAATTTGATATGTCATTTAAAGTTGTAAAATTTGGTGGTATTAATAAACAATCGGAATATGTTTATAGAAAAGAATTTGGCGGTGGATGTGTATTAAAATCAATTGATTCTTTACTTGATTATATGGAATTTGCAGAGAACAAAGTGCGTTCATATTTTAATGGCAAAGCTTCTAGAAGAGATGAGTTTCTATTTAATAAAAGAGCTTTTAGAGAAGCTTATATAAACGCTGTCCTTCATAATAATTGGGAGGGCAAAACTGGACCAGCTGTATTTCTTTTTAAAGATCGTTTGGAAATCTATTCCTATGGTTCTCCTCTCGATATTCAAGCTAAAGATGAGTTTTTATCTAGTAAATCTAAACCAATTAATCCAGAACTCGCAAAAGTTTTTATGAAATTTGATAAATTTGAAGAAAGCGGAAGAGGTGTATCTACAATTCTTGAGGAATATAACAAAAGTGTTTTTGATTTTACTTATCCAAATTCCTTCACGGTTGTATTTAAATACAATAAACTCGCGATGGGAGATGTCAAAACACAAGATGGCACTCACGATGGCACTCACGATGGCACTCGCAACGATAACTTAAATTTAGAAGAATTAATTGTTCGACAAATTGCATTAAACAATAAGATTACAAGAAAATCCCTTGCTAATGCATTAGGCATTTCTGTTAGAACAATCCAAAGAATCGTAAATGAATCTACTAGAATTAGATATGTTGGCTCTGGAAATCACGGTCATTGGGAAATAGTTAAATAATTTTCTTACTCTAGACTCAATTTTATTGCTATATGGGTGCTGGTAAATTAACTGCACTAAGCTAAAACAGGTTACGTAAAGGTCTTGTTTTTAAAAAATCCGCCTTTTTCCGCCTTGTCGGGATTTCAACCCGTACTGAATTTATTTGCTATTTTAAAGCAAAACCTTGTTCTTTTATTAACTAATTAGAACAGGGCATATTTTTAAAAATAGTGGCGGAGAAAGGGGGATTTGAACCCCCGCTCCTTTTAACAGGACTATGAGCTTTCCAAGCCCACCCCTTCAGCCTCTTGGGTATTTCTCCGTGAGTAATATTTTAACAAAAATAAAAGCGTTTTGTCATTATTTTAATTGCTTTTTGACACTTAAAACTTTAATCTTTTTAATATGAAAGAAGTAATAATTAAAAAAGAAGTAGCTAATCAAAGAGTTGATAAATATGTAAAGAAATTTCTTAATGATGCACCATTAAGTTTTATTTATAAAACATTTAGAAAAAAAGACATTAAAATAAATGGAAAATGGGTTAAAGAAAATTATATATTAAAGGAAAATGACGTTTTAAGAATATATATAAAAGATGAACAAATAGAAGAATTCAATAAACCTAAATCAATTGAAAAATATAAAAGTGATATTGATGTTGTTTATGAAGATTCAAATATTTTAATTGTTAATAAACCTAAAGGTCTTTTAATTCATGGAGATCAAGAAGAAAAGAGAATAACTTTATCAAATATGGTTTTATCTTATCTTTTTAATAAAGGTGAATTTAAAAATGATGGAACAGGTTTTACTCCAGGTCCATGTCATCGACTTGATAGAAACACAAGTGGACTTGTTGTTTTTGCTAAGAATATAAATTCAAGTCAAAAGATGATGGATCTTTTTAAAACTCATGATGAAATTAAGAAAACATATCTTGCTCTTTTAAATGGTGTAACTGAAGAAAACGGAACAATTAATGCCCCTTTATTAAAGGATGAAAATGAGGGATTTGTAAAAGTTTCTAGTTTAGCAAATGGAGCAAAAACAGCAATTACCGAATATAAAAAGATTAAAGATAATGGCGAATATAGTTTAGTAGAAGCTACTCTTATTACGGGAAGAACACATCAATTAAGAGTACATTTTTCATATATTGGTCACCCTATTTTAGGAGATCAAAAATATGGAAACTTCAAAGAAAACAAGAGATTTGAAGAGAATTTTAAATATCGTTACCAATTTTTACATGCTTATAAATTGAAATTTGGAAATATTGAAGGCGAGTTAAATTATTTAAGCAATAAAGAATTTATTGGACCATTAACTAAAAAAGATCAAGACATCCTTAAAACCTTAAACCTGTTAAAATAAAATTAGTTTTCTCAAGTCTATATTTAAAAGTGGCAAATAGAAAATTCTTAGTTTAAAATTAATTTATAAATTTGAGGTATTTATATGACTGAAACAACACATAAAAATTTTGAAAGATGGATGAATAGTCCTAATGTTTCTGACGAAGATAAAAATATTTTAAAATCAATGTCAGATGCTGAAATTGATGATGCGTTTTTCCAAGACATCGCTTTTGGTACTGCTGGAATGAGAGGAATTCTTGGCCCAGGAACAAATAGAATGAATCTTTTTACAGTTAGAAAAGCAACTGTCGGATTTGGAAAATATTTATTAAAAAAATATACAGGTAAAGTAAGTTGCGCAATTTCACACGATAATAGATATATGAGCAGAGAATTTACACTTGAATCAGCTCGTATATTAAACGAAATGGGAATAGATACTTATATTTTTGATTCTTTAAGACCAACACCTGAATTAAGTTTTGCTGTTAGAGTTCAAAAATGTAGCGGTGGAATTATGATTACAGCTTCACATAACCCTAAAGAAGATAATGGATATAAAGTATATGATGAAGAAGGATGTCAATTAGTTCCAAGCAAAATTAAAGATTTAATCGAAATTATAGGAACACTTGGCGATGAATTAAATGTTGAAGTTCCTACTGCTAAAATTAGAGGTAAGAATAATGTTTTTGACAAAGACATTGATGATTTATATGTAACTCTTTGTGATTCTGTTCAAGTTAATCCAGATTTAGATAAAAAAGATTTCAAAATTGTTTATACACCTAACCATGGTACAAGTTATGTAAATGCAATGAGAGTCTTTAAAGATTGTGGTTATGATGTACATCCAGTTTTGTCACAATGCAATCCAGACCCAGCATTTAGTGGAACAAAATCACCAAATCCAGAAAATGCTGTCTCTTATGAAGAGCCAATTAAACTTGCTAAGCAAATTGATGCTGATCTTATCTGCATGACTGATCCAGATGGAGATAGAGTTGGACTTGCTTGTAAAAATAGAAAAGGTGAATATGTTTTATTAACTGGAAATGAAAGTGCTGCAATTTTACTTGATTACATTATTTCTGAACGTAAGGCAAAAGGAACTCTTCCAAAAGATCCAGTTGTTTATAATACAGTTGTTTCTTCAATGTTAGGCAAAGAAATTTGCGATAATTATGGCGTTAAATGCGAATCATTCTTAACTGGATTTAAATATATCGGAGATAGAATTCATTATTATGAAGTTAATGGTGGACCAACATTTATATTTGGTTATGAAGAATCTTATGGATGCTTAATTAAACCATTTGTAAGAGATAAAGATGGTATTCAAGCAATCCTTCTATATTGTGAAATGGCGTTATGGTATAAAAAACATGGCTTAACTTTAGATGAAGCATATCTAAAATTAGGTGAAAAATACGGACAACATAAAGCTAAACTTTATAATATTTACTTCAAAGGAAGTGAAGGACAAAGTGAAATGAAAGCTATTATGGATGAGCTCGAAAAACACCCAATTACTTCACTTTTAGATAATAAAGTTAAAGTTATTGAAAATTATTTCAAACTCAAAAGATTTAATTTACATACTAAAGAAACTTCAACCATTGAAAATCTTCCAACTGGCGATTTAATTAAATTTATATTCGAAGATGGGTCAAATATTTGTGTAAGACCAAGTGGTACAGAACCAAAATGTAAATTCTATATTGAAGTAATTGATAAGAATTTGGAAACTGCTGAAAAGCGTTGCGACGCATATTATAAAGCCTTAACTAGTTTATTAAAAATCAAATAAAAAATAAGGAATCTTGTTAAAAATGAGGTTCCTTTTTAAAAAAATAATTGTTATTTCCTATACTTACTTATAATGAAATCACTAATGTAACTATATGGAAATCACTAACGAAACATTATAAAAATTTCAAAATTGTTAAAATGTAGGGGTTTTGTATTAATTTTATATTAAGGATTTAATTATTTTGTTTGCCTAAAAAGGCAAACAAAAGTTAAATAATTTTGCCACTGGCTATTAGTACATAAAGCCAGTAATAAGGAGAATAATATGAAAAAACACGGAACAAAATTACTCGTAATTGGTTTAGCTTCATTATTTACATTAGTAGGATGTGGTGAAATCAAAGCACCTACTCCAGATGTTGAAAAACCACCTATTGATAACCCTGAAGAACCAACATATGCCAACGTATTAACAAGCGAAATATTAAGCAAGATTCAAGGAAATGTTGCTCTTAAAGGATTTGCCAACGAAAAGTATGGAGAAAAAGCAAACAACATTACTGATATTGATGTCTCATATACAAATGATTCTTATCATTATGTTGGATTTGATAATACAGCAAAAACGACAAACGAAGGAAGAATTTATAAAATTGCTGGTGTTCCTACAATCATGGGAATTAATGCTAAAAATGAATTGGTATGCACTGAATTAAAAAATAAGAGTGGCGAAATTGAAAGCTGGTCAAAATATGTAAACCCATTTAAGGAATTAACATTGCATGACTTTGTTGAAGACGAAGAAACTGTTGGTTTATACCATTTAAGACTTGGAACAGAGACAGAAGTAGCATTTGCTCAAAGTATGATGTCTTCTTTAACTAGATATGTTTTAACAGGAATTCTTGATGTTTCATTTGTAATTGAAAAAGATCAATTTAAATCAATTAGTGTTGAAACTGATGTTGGTACAACTGTACTTGGTTCTTCAAGATTTTTATCAACATTAGAATTTGTAAAATTCGGAGATGAAGTAAAATCACCAGAGTATCCAACACCATTTGTCCATAAAGCTGAACATGATAAATTATGGGAAGCATTAAAAAAATTAAATAAAGGACCATTTAATGCTAAAGTTGAAGAAGTTAACACAACGGAAGGTGGAAAGTGGGATGAAGCAGAAACAATTGTTTATGATTGCTCATATTCATCAACATTAGCTTATGTTTATGATGGAAGTCGTAACGATGGACAAGGAATAATTGTTCAAGACGGAAAAGCATATACTTTAAACTATAAGAAAGGTGTATATACAAGAAATTATTTCCCTAACGTTGATAAAGATGGAAAAGATATCACTTCAATTTCTAAAGATGAACTTCCAGACTTTGAATATTTAGCACCTGAACTTTTCACAGTTAAAGATAATAAACACTTTACATATGATGGTACGTTTGCAGGAACAGCTGCATATTACTATGCTCCTAATAGAAACCCATTTGCTAAATCATGTACGCAAGTAGAAATCACACTTGATGATAATTATGAAGTTAAAACTATTTTCTATACAGATGTTGATTTTAGTAAAACTACTGCGACAATCACTGGATTTGGAGATACCTACGTTGAACCATTTGCACTTGATCAATTAGTTGTTCCAGAAAATCCAATGTTAAAATTCTATGGTAAATTCACTGGAAAAACATATAAAGGTGATGAACACACAGTAATTATTAAAGAAGATGGAACATGTTCTTTCGATGATAATGTTGGCAAGGATTTAGCTTATGATAAGAATAGAGATAAATTTACATTCAAAGCTGGAACATATTCAGTAAGCGTCACCTATTATTCATGGAGTAATAAATATAGCGTAAGTGCAAGTAACGATAAGGAATATATTTCATTTAGTACTGCAGAAAAACTTGCTGCTTAATATCTTTTAAATTAATTAATCAAAAAATAAAACCTCACTTATGGAATTATCCTTAAAAGTGAGGTTTTTTCTCTTGTGTTCAAAAATATTTGAGATTTGCAGGGTTATTTTAAAAATATTTCTTTAATTCAGTAATAACTCCGTTGTTATTATTGTCTTTTTCTGTGATATTATTAGCAATTTTATGAAGGTGAGGAGCACCATTAATCATTGCAAAACTGTTTTTATAATCAGTTAACATTTCTCTATCATTATCAGCATCACCAAAAACAAAAATATCATCTTTATCAATGTTATATTCTTTTGCGACTTCTGAAATTGTCTTAGATTTTGAAACACCTGAAGTATAGAATTCAGCATATTCACCTTCGTACCAAATACGAACTTTTAAACTTTTGTTTTCACTTTCAACTATGTTAATTAATTCTCTATTAGCTGTTTCATCATTAGGATATTTTAAACGCATAACAAATGTGAACATGTCTTGCTTAATTGTTTCATCAAGTGGTCCTTTTAAAACTCTCATATTTTCAGTGTTATAAAAAGCGAATAAAAAGAAATCATCTTTATCAATACAAATGGTATTTTCATTTTCACTCATAACGCTATCAACAAGACCTACATCTATTAAATCTCGATATGCTTTTGTGATTGAATCTTTATTTAATTTATGGACGATAGGCACAAAATTTGGATCATTAAAGTTTGCTGCATAATGTCCGTTATAAGCAATAAATGGTGACTTTTTAAGACCAATTAAATCGTAATAATCTTTTACACTTCTTATTGCTCTACCACTACATAAAACAACTAAATGGCCTTCATTTTCTAAATTTTTTAAATATTCTCTTGTTTCTAATGATATGTTTTTATCATCTGTTAATAATGTTCCATCTAAATCCAATGCTATTAAACTTCTTTTTCTAATCATAAACTACCTCGATATCGTTGAGACTTATATTATCTCGCGAGATATTGTAATAAATTTTCTAGTTAAAATCATCCATATAAAAGAAAATAAATTGTATAGATAATGAATGAAGTTCACTTTTATGATAAAATCATAAAAGATTTTGAGGCATGATTATGGAAGAAATTAAAGTATACAATTCGTTAACGAATAAAGTTGAACCATTTAAAACGATTAAAGATGGAGAAGTTTCAATGTACGTTTGTGGACCTACAGTTTATAACGATCCACACATTGGAAATATGAGACCTGTTGTATTTTTTGATACATTTAGAAAATTTTTAGAGTATGTTGGTTATAACGTCAAATATGTTTCAAATTATACCGATGTAGACGATAAAATTATTAAAAAAGCAATAGAAGAAAATAAGACTGAAAAAGAAATTACTGACTATTATATTGCTCGTTATAGAGCGTGTCTTGATGCTTTAAACGTCGAAAAAGCTTATGAAAATCCTCGTGTTACCGAATATATGCCTTCAATTATTGAATATATAAAAGGTTTAGTTGATAAAGGAAGTGCGTACGTTAATGATGGCGAAGTATTTTTTGATGTAACTAAAGACCCAAGTTATGGGTGCTTATCAAAAATTAACATTAATGATTTAATGGCTGGAGCAAGAATTGAAGAAAATTCTAAAAAGAAAAATCCTTTAGATTTCTTACTTTGGAAAGATACTAACGTTGGTATTAAATGGGAAACACCTTGGTGCCTTGGTCGTCCAGGATGGCACACAGAATGCTGCGTTATGATTGATACTATTTTTAAAGGAATGATTGACGTTCATGGAGGAGGAATGGATTTAAAATTCCCTCATCACGAAAACGAAATTGCTCAAGCTAATGCTATGCATGGAAATAAAATTGCTAATTATTGGATTCATAATGCAATGATGAATATAAAAGGTGAAAAAATGTCAAAATCACTTGGAAATGTCATTCTTGCTAAAGATGCAATTAGTGAATATGGTGCTGATGTTGTTAGACTTGTTTTACTTAATTGTCCTTATAGAAGTATTGTTAATTTTAGTGATGATACTTTAAATGATGCAAAAACTATTTTAGATAAAGTCAGCTTCGTTTTTAAGAAATTAAATACATTATTAAATGTTAAAAATATTCCTCTTTTTGAAAAAGCAAACAAAGATAAAATTGAACCATTTTTAAATGCATTAAGTAACGATATTAACATACCAAATGGTATTACTTATTTACTTGATATTGTAAAAGAAGCTAATGTTGAATTAAGAAAAAGAGATGCCTCAATTGATGTTTTAAAAGAAGACTTTTATGTTATTAAAGACATTGCTTATATTTTAGGATTACACTTTGAACCATTTAAATTTGATAACGAAAGTACTGAACTTTATAACGCATATCTTGAAGCTAAATCTAACAAAGATTTTGCAAAAAGTGATGAAATTAGAGCTAAACTTATAGCTAAAAATATATTATAAGAATGACTATGTCATATCTTATATAAGTAAAGTGAATTTAAGCCAAAAACTGGCAATATTCCATATTAGAAAGGTAAAAAGCATATGAATATAATCTATGGTACAAATGCAGTTAGAGGTAGTCTTGAAGCAAAAACTTTAAATAAAGTACTTATTGATTCAGCATATAAAAATAAGGAACTTCTCGACGCTCTACGCATGAAAAAAATTCCAGTTGAGGTTGTTAATAAAGCAAAACTTGATGAACTTATAAAAGTTAATCATCAAGGAATAATTGGATATTGTAAAGACTATCATACGGTAGGACTTGATGAAATAATTGCAATTTCGAAAAAGAAAACTAGTCCTATCGTCGTTATACTTGATGAATTACAAGATCCTCATAATTTAGGCGCAATCTTAAGAAGCGGCGATGCTTTTGATATTTCTGGTATCATTTATAAAAAAAGAGGATCTGTGTCACTTAATGAAACTGTCGCAAAAGTTTCAACAGGCGCAATTAACTTTATAAAATGTGCTGAAGTTACAAACCTTTCTCGCACTATTCAAGAACTAAAAAAGAATGGATTCTGGGTTGCTGGTCTAGATGGAGACAGCAACCTTACACTTAAACAAGCTCCAAAAAATGTACCTTTAGCTCTTGTTGTAGGATCTGAAGGATTTGGCATCTCTAGACTTGTAAAAGAAAATTGCGATGTGATTTTAAAGATCCCAATGATGGGGAAGGTTAACTGTTTAAATGCTAGCGTAGCTTGCTCAATAGCTTTATATTCTTTGAGAAACGAATAATTAATGACTCCCCAAGAAGGGGAGAGGGTTATGCCCGAATGTGCAGACATAAATTATTTAATTTGTTCGTCAAAAGCAGGAGATATAGCTTCCCAAAAAGAGCTTTATTCTCTTTGTGTATTTTATTGCCAAGTTGTTATTTATAAGTATGAACCATCGGTTAAAAAACTAGGTTTTACTCATAATGATTTGGTAGATATTGTTAATGATGCTTATTATTCATTGCTAGTTGAAAAGACACAAGAATACATTAATTTTGTCTCATATTTTAGAAAGAAATACGAATTTTATTTATTAAACAAGATTAGAGAAAGAGTTAGGCCATCTAACGCTCAATTTTATAAAGCGTTAGGAAACTTTTCTGCTTACGAAGGTGATTACATTCAAGAATTAGCAGAAGAGTATACAAATCAAGCATTTGAAGATGAAGTCGTTGACTATGTAAATGGAAAAAATTTGATGAATGTTGCTCTAAATGAGTCAAACGAACTTACGAGAGACGAGAGAAATATTTTAAAACAATATGTTAGTGGATTTTCTCTTTTAGAGATAAGCAAAAAGATCAAAAATACTTATTATTTGACTAAAAAGAAATTTGATTCTTTAGTTGATAAACTAGAAGATTTATTTACTCGTGATTGGATTGAGTCTGAAGATCGCGACGGACCAAAGATATATTATTAATTTTATATAGTAGAAAACCATAATTTCTATTATAATTTTCATGTAGCAGATTTTTGCTTTTTTAAAGTACTTTTAAGCATTTGACAATGTAGTTTTAGAAATGTAAAATTTATGCTAGTTTGTATGTTATAGGTTAATAGGAAAGAAATTATGAGAAAAAAAGTCATTTTAATTTGCTCGGAATGTTTATCTAGAAACTATACAACAACTAAAAGAACTGAAGATTCAACCTCTAGATTAGAGCTTAGAAAATTCTGCCCTCGTTGTGGACATTATACAATCCACAAAGAAAGCAAGTAGGAGAACAAGAATGAAGAAAATTACAGGTTATTTTAAAGGTGTTGCTCGCGAAGCTAAAAGAATTAGATGGCCAAAGAAAGATGCTTTCATACCAGCTATCGCAGTTGTTCTTTGTATTACTGTATTTGCAGCTTTATTCTTAGCACTTGAAGATTATGCAGGTGGTATTTTAGTAGCTCAACTAAAGGAAGCATTTAAGTCAATTAGGGGGTAGTATATGGAAGAAAATAGCGCAAATAAATTAGCAGAAAAGCAATGGTATATTGCAACTACATACAGCGGACACGAACAAAAAGCTGCTGAAAATATTAAAAGGCGTATCGAAAGTATGAATCTTAGAGATTATGTCTTTAGAATTGTTGTTGCTGAAGAAAAAGTATTAGCAAAAGGTAAAGATGGACACCAATTAATGGTTAAGAACAAAGAAACTGGTGTCGAAGAACCTAAGTTTAAAACTATAAATCTTTATCCTGGATACGTATTTGTTGAAATGATTATGACAGATGAAAGTTGGTTCATGATTAGAAATACTCCAGGTGTTACAGGTATTGCTGGTTCTAGTGGTGGTGGACAAAAACCAACTCCAGTATCAGGAAAAGAAATTGAAACTGTATTAAAGAGAATGGGTGTTGTTGATGCTTCAATGTACGAAGGCTATCATGTTGGAGATCTTGTTAAGATTATTCATGGTACATTTGATGGCGTTGAAGGTAAAATTTCATCAATCGATAAAGAAGCTGGAAACGTTGTTGTTCAAACAATGTTCTTCGGTAGATCAACTCCAGTTGAAGTTGAATTCTCTGAGATCGTTAGAATCTAAAATAAGGGGCTTTGGCTCCTTTTTTTGTAAAAATGCCGCAATTCTTAAATGATTTATATAAAGAATACTTTATTCAGATTTTTTAAGATGACAAAAGCATTAAAATTTTGAATGAAAAACTAGATATTTTTGGTGGATTTTTTAGCTTAAAAATATATATAAAAATAAGGTTGAAAAATAACTTAAAAAAGTCTATAATTTTTTTAGCATTCTGGCTTAAAGGATGTTTAGATATTATATATCTAAGGTGGGAGAAGAGGCGAACTACTTCTAACCACTACATTGATAAAAGGAGAACTACAATGAAAAAAGTCGCAAAAGTAGTCAAGATGGAATTACCTGGTGGCGAAGCTAAACCAGGACCAAAACTTGCTAGTGCTGGCGTTGTCATGCCAAAGTTCTGTACAGAATTTAACGCAAAGACAGCTGACAGAAAAGGTGAAGTTGTCCCTGTCATTATTACTGCATATGAAGACAAAACATTCTCAATGGTAATTAAGACATCACCTGTTACTGGATTACTTTTAAAAGCAATCGGTGCTAAAAAGGGAAGTGCTAATCCAAAAACAACAAAAATTGGAAAAATCACTAAAGAACAAATTAAAAAGATTGCTGAATACAAAATGCCAGATCTTAACGCAAATGACATTGAAGCAGCAATGAAGATTGTTGAAGGAAGTGCTCGTAATATGGGCATCGAAGTTATTGATTAATTGGAGGCTACTAAATAATGAAACACGGAAAGAAATATGAAGCAGCTTTAAAATTAATTGATGCTTCAAAAGTTTACACAGTTCACGAAGCATGTGAACTTCTCAAGAAAACAAGCACAACAAAATTCGATTCAACTGTCGGAGTAGCAATTAGATTAAATATTGATACAAAGAAAGCTGATCAACAAGTTAGAGGCACAGTTATTCTTCCAGCTGGAACAGGTAAAAATGTTAGAGTCGTTGCAATTACTGGTAAGGTTGAAGAAGCAAAAGCTGCTGGTGCAGATTATGCTGGTGGTAAAGAATTACTTGCTAAAATTGTTACTGAAAAATGGTTTGATTTCGATGTTATGTGTGCAACACCTGAAATGATGGGCGAAATTGGTAAAAATGGTAGAGTTTTAGGTCCCAAAGGATTAATGCCAAACCCAAAGACAGGTACAGTCGGACCAGACATTGCTAAAATGGTCAAAGAATTAAAAGCTGGTAAAGTTGAATACAGAGCTGATAGAGATGGAAACGTTAATGTCGCTGTTGGTAAAGTATCATTCGAAACTGAAAAGTTAGAACAAAACGTTAATACACTTATTAACCAAATCTTAAAAGTAAGACCAGCTGCTGTTAAAGGAAATTACGTACTTAGCTGTTCAGTTAACACAACAATGGGTCCATCCATTAAAGTACAATTCTAATAACAATTTAAAATAGTTTAGTAGGCAAATATACCTAAGACCGTAACGGAATAAAATCTTAATTATGTTACCGAGGTTGTATAGATAAAATCTCAACGTATATTTAGCCTCAAAATATATGGAGGTAGAGAATGAATCAAGAAGTCTTAAAGCAAAAAGAATCTGTGGTTGCTGAAGTTACAGACTTAGTGAAGAATTCAAAAGCTGTTGTAGTTTGCGAATATCGTGGATTATCAGTTGATGAAATCACAACATTAAGAAGAACTTTAAGAGAAAAAGATGCTAAAGCTAACGTTTACAAAAACAGTTTAGTTACAAGAGCTATCGATAATCTCAATCACAGTGATTTCGACCAATTCTTAACTGGACCAAATATGTACTTATTCTTCAATGATTATACAAATGGTTCATTAAAGGCAGTCGCAAAATTTGCAAAGAAAAACGAAGCTTTCACTATTAAAGGTGGAATCATCGATGGAAAAGTTAGTGATGCTGACTATGTCAAACAAATCGCAAATTTACCATCAAAAGAAGGACTTGTATCAATGTTATTAAGCGTATTACAAGCACCTATGAGAAACTTAGCTTACAGTTTATCTCAAGTAAGCGAAAAGAAATAAAAATTGCTAATTACGGAGGATATTAAAAATGGCAAAACTTACAAATGAAGAAATTATCGCTGCTGTTAAAGAAATGACAGTTGTTGAATTAAATGATTTAGTTAAAGCAATCGAAGCAGAATTCGGTGTTACAGCTGCTGCTCCAGTCGCTGCAGGTCCAGTTGCTGAAGAAGAAGAAAAGAAAGGACCAGCTGAAGTTACATTAACATTAAAAGCATGTGGTGCTAATAAAGTTGCATGTATCAAAGCTATCCAAGCTATCACAGGTTTAGGATTAATGGATGCAAAGAAATTAGTCGATGCAGCTCCAAGTGTTGTTAAAGAACACATTTCACCAGTTGAAGCAGAAGAACACAAGAAAGCATTAGAAGCTACTGGTGCTCAAGTTGAAGTTAAGTAATTTTAAACTTAATTAATACTAGCCTGCCTTCATATTTTTTGAGGGCAGGTTTTTGCCTATTTACGGGAAGATAAAATGAGCCATTATTTCACATACGATCCAACGCTTAAAGAACACATTAGAAATATAAAATTTAATGTTTTAGGCAAGGAAATTAATTTAATTAGTGATAGTGGTGTCTTCTCAAATAAAGAGGTTGATAGAGGTTCGTTGATATTTGTGAATTCTCTTATCAATCAAAATTTAGTTGGTAATGTTCTCGACCTTGGATGTGGTTATGGAACAATCGGCATAAGTTTGAAACTCGTTTATGGAGACAAAATTAATGTTGATTTTTCAGACGTTAATCCAAAATGTGTAGAACTAACTAGTAGAAACTTAAAGTATTACGATTTGGATGGTAAATGCTATATAAGTGACAGCTACTCAAATATTCCTGGGACATATGATTTTATTTTGTTTAATCCACCAATTTCTGTTGGAAAAGAAAAAATATTTGAAATATATTCTGAAACTAAAAAACACTTAAATAAATCAGGTAAGTTTTATCTTGTCATTCGAAAAGATAAAGGCGGTTTGTCCCACATGAAGTATCTTTCTTCCTTGTTTAGTGACACAAGCATTATATATAAGGAAAAAGGATATCTTGTAATCGAATGTGATTATTAAGGAGAAGTAGAAAAATGAAATCTTACAAAGATTATCCAAAAATCAACAACGATCGTATTAATTTTTCTAAGATCAGCGGAACTCTCGAATTACCATATTTAGTCGAAATTCAAACTGAATCTTATAAGAGTTTCTTAAAAACAGGTATTGATGAAGTCTTTAAAGATGTATTTCCAATTGATAACTTTGCTCAAACAATGTCAATTGTTTACAATTCTTTCAGATTTGATGCACCTAAACACAATTATCTTGAATGCAAAGATAGAGATTTAACTTATAGTGCACCTTTAACTGTTAACTTAAGATTACTTGATAAACAAACAGGCGAATTCGTTGATTCAGATGTCTTTATGGGTGAAATTCCATTAATGACAGACAGCGGCACATTTATCGTTAATGGTGCTGAAAGAGTTATCGTTAGCCAAATTGTTAGATCACCAGGTGCTTATTTATCAAAGACCTTTGATAATAAGTTTGGTAAATACTTATATAATGCTGATTTAATCCCATCAAGAGGTACATGGCTTGAATTTGAAAGTGATGTCAAAGGATTCTTATGGGTCAGAATCGATAGACAAAGAAAAATGCCTGCAACAGTTCTTTTAAAGGCTTTAGGCATTGAAAACGATGAAGATATTATTCAATTATTTGGTGATAGAGAAACTTTAAAACAAACACTTGCTAAAGATGCAGATATTAAAGGTTCTTTACGCGCTTTAAAAGAAATCTTCAAAAAATTAAAACCAGGTGAACCATTAACTGAAGATGGCGTTCATAACTTCCTTATTCAAAAATTCTTTGATGCAAAGAGATACGATTTAGGAAGAGCTGGAAGATTTAAATATGCTAAGAAATTAGGTGTTTATAATAGACTTCCAGGAAGAGTATTAGCTGAAAATTTAGTTAGTGCTGATGGTGAAATTAAATATACTAAAGGTACACTTTTAACTAAAGAAATGGTTGATGCACTTCAAGATGAAGAATTCTTTGAAAATGGTGCTCATAGATTCGATTTAAAGATTAACAATAGACTTGACGAATTTGGATCAGTCAATATTGTTAAAGTTTATACAAATGAAAAGAAAGAATTCGTATCAAATATTATTGGTACAGATTTAAATCTTTCAGTTACTAGAGTAACTATCAGCGATATGATTGCTGTATTCAGCTACTTTATGAACTTAATGGACGGATTTGGAAGTGTCGATGATATCGATCACTTATCAAATAGACGTGTAAGATGTGTTGGCGAACTTTTACAAAACCAATTTAGAATGGGCTTAACAAAGATGGCTAAAAACATTACACAAAAGATGTCTTTAACTACTGGAGAAACAAAAGAATTAACTCCAAAATCATTAATTAATATTAGACCTCTTGCTAGTGCAATTAGAGAATTCTTTGCAAGTTCTCAATTATCAGCATTCATGGATCAAACTAACCCACTTGCTGAACTTGCTAATAAGAGAAGAATCAGTGCTTTAGGTCCTGGCGGATTAACTAGAGATAGAGCAAGTATGGAAGTCAGAGATGTTCACTTTACTCACTATGGTAGAATCTGTCCTATTGAAACACCTGAAGGTCAAAACATTGGTTTAATTAATAACCTTGCTACATATGCAAAAATTAACCAATATGGATTTATTGAAACTCCATATAGACTTGTTGATAAAGAAACAGGTGATATCTTAGAAAAAACTGTTTATTTATCAGCTGATGAAGAAAACAACCATGTTATCGCTCAAGCAACACGTGATGATATCGTCAATCACAAATTAGTTGATGATAAGAAAGTCGTTGCAAGATTTAATGGTAAAAACATCTTAGCTAATAGAAGTGACGTTGATTATATCGATGAATCACCAATGCAAATTGTTTCTATTGCTGCTGCATGTATTCCATTCCTTGAAAACGATGATAACACTCGTGCTCTTATGGGTGCTAACATGCAACGTCAAGCTTTACCTTTATTAAGACCACACGCACCATATGTCGGTACAGGTCTTGAACACACAATTGCTCATGACTGTGGTTTAGCAGTTAACGCTTGCGAAGATGGCGTTTGTACTTACAGTGATTCTGCAATCATTAAAGTTCAAGAAAAAGAAGGCGAAAGAACATATCGCTTACAAAAATATACAAGAAGTAACCAAGGTACATGTATCAACCAAAGAAGTATCGTAAAAGTTGGTGATAAGATTAAAAAAGGTCAAATCATTGCTGATGGTCCTTCAATGGAAAACGGTGATCTTGCATTAGGTCAAAACGTTGTTGTTGCATTTATGACTTGGGAAGGTCTTAACTATGAAGATGCTGTCATCATGAGTGAAAGACTTGTTAAAGATGATGTTTACACAACAATTCATATTGAATCATATGAAGTTGAATGTAGAGATACAAAAAACGGTGAAGAATCAATTACTCCTGATGTTCCGAATGCAGGAATTGAAGCAAAAGCTCACTTAGATGAAAATGGTATTGTCTATCCAGGTACAGATGTTAAGGAAGGCGATATCTTAGTCGGTAAAGTTACACCAAAAGGTGCTAGTGAACCTTCACCAGATCAAAAATTATTAGATGCTATCTTTGGTGATAAATCAAAAGACACAAAAGATACTTCATTACGTGTTCCACACGGTGGAGCTGGTACTATTCTCGATGTAAAAGTATTTACAAGAGAAAATGGTGATGAATTAGCTCCAGGTGTAAATAAGAAAGTCAGAGTTTATATTGCTCAAAAACGTAAAATTTCTGAAGGTGATAAGATGTCTGGACGTCATGGTAACAAAGGTGTTATCTCACGTATTGTTCCAGTAGAAGATATGCCATTCCTTCCAGATGGTACTCCAGTTGACATTTTACTTAACCCACAAGGTGTTCCATCACGTATGAACATCGGACAAATTCTTGAAGTCCACTTAGGTATGGCTTGTAAAGCTCTTGGCGGATTAAAGATTGCAACTCCAGTTTTCGATGGTATTAGCAACGATGAAATCATGGAAATGATGAAAGAAGCTAAGATGCCAGAAGATGGTAAATATACATTATATGATGGTAGAACTGGTGAAAAATTCGATGAAAGAATTAACGTCGGTGTCATGTATATGATTAAACTTGTCCACATGGTTGACGATAAGTTACACGCACGTGCTACAGGACCTTACTCAATGGTTACACAACAACCTTTAGGTGGTAAAGCACAAAACGGTGGTCAAAGATTTGGTGAAATGGAAGTTTGGGCTCTTGAAGCTTATGGTGCTGCAAACATCCTCCAAGAAATGATTACTATTAAATCTGACGATAGAGTTGGTAGAAGAAAGACTTATGAATCAATTATTAAAGGCGAACCATTACCAAAACCATCAATTCCAGAAGCATTTAAAGTTTTAACTAAAGAACTTATGGGCTTAGGTATGGATGTTGAATTATTTGGTAAAGATGGAAAAGTCATTGATATGGATAGTCTTGCTAGACAAACTCAACAAGAAGAACAACGTTCAATGAGATCTATTAGAAATATGGGTAACGAAAATTCATCAACAGCAAATAGCCAAGCTGAAAGTGAAGAACAAACATTCGCACAATCAGACTTTGATGATGAGTTATTCAATTAAGGAGGAATAAGACATGTTTGATGTTGAAAAATTAGCTAGTATTAAAGTTGGATTAGCATCCCCTGAAAAAATTAGAGAATGGTCTCATGGTGAAGTTACAAAGCCAGAAACTATTAACTACAGAAGCCAAAAACCTGAAATGGATGGCTTATTCTGTGAAAAAATATTTGGACCTAGTAAAGACTATGAATGTCACTGTGGCAAATATAAGAAAATAAGATATGCAGGTGTCGTCTGTGAAAAATGTGGCGTTGAAGTCATTTCTAAAGAAGTTAGAAGAGAAAGAATGGGCCACATTGAACTTGCTTCACCATGTTCACATATTTGGTATTTAAAAGGAATTCCATCAAGAATGGGTCTCGTTCTTGATGTTTCCCCAAAAGCATTAGAAGAAGTAATTTACTTCAGTGCACATATCTGTTTGAATCCAGGAACATGTAAATCCTTATATTACAAACAATTCTTAGATGATAGAGCAGGTAGAGAAACATTTATTAATGCTTTAAAAGAAATTGATGAAGGATTAGATAAAAATAGTTTTGATCACACTAAAGTTGTCGAATTATTAGAAAGATTAACAAATCCAAATGATCCATTCGATTTCTTTGCTTCAGCTAACTTTATTAGCGATCACACTGGCGCTGAATTCGGCGAAGGTGCAGAAGCAATTAAGAGACTTTTAAAAGAAGTTCAAATCAACGATTATGAAACTATTAATGAAAATGGTGAAAAAGTAGTTGTTGAAGGTGAATTTAATAAAGTAAATAAAGAAATTAAAGGCGCATCAGGTCAAAAATTACAAAAATTAATTAAGAGACTTGAAGTCTTAGATGCATTTAGAAAATCAAACAACAAACCAGAATGGATGATTCTTGATGCATTACCAGTTATACCACCAGATTTAAGACCAATGTTACAACTTGATGGTGGTAGATTTGCTACTTCAGATTTAAATGATTTATACCGTAGAATTATTACTCGTAATAACCGTTTAAAGAAACTTATCGATATGAACGCTCCTTACGTTATCTTAATGAACGAAAAGAGAATGCTTCAAGAAGCAGTTGATGCTTTAATCGATAATGGTAGAAGAAATGGTAAACCTGTTACAGGACCTAACGGAAGACCTTTAAAATCATTAAGCGCTGCTTTAAAAGGTAAACAAGGTAGATTTAGACAAAACTTACTCGGTAAACGTGTTGACTATTCAGGCCGTTCAGTTATTGCTATTGGACCTAATCTTAAAATGTATCAATGTGGTTTACCAAGAGAAATGGCTATCAACTTACTTAGACCATTTATCGCTGCAGTCTTAATTAAAGAAGGCAAATGTACATTACATAAACAAGCAGATAAAAAGATTGATGCTAAAGACAGCGATGTCTATGATGCAGTCGAAAAGATTATTAGTGAACACCCAGTTTTATTAAACCGTGCTCCTACACTTCATAGACTTGGTATTCAAGCATTCCAACCAATCTTAGTTGAAGGAAGAGCTATCAGACTTCACCCACTCGTTTGTACAGGATTCAACGCTGACTTCGATGGCGACCAAATGGCTGTTCACGTCCCAATTTCAAAAGCTGCTCAAGAAGAAGCTATTGATTTAATGCTTGCAAGTAACAACATTCTTGCTCCAAAAGATGGAAAACCAATCGTTACTCCATCACAAGATATCTTAATTGGTAACTATTACTTAACTATGGAAGCTAATAAAGAAGACTTCTATAAGAAAGCAGATAAGTTCGAAAAAGCAGGAGATCTTGAAAGAGCAGAACAATATAGAAACTTTGCTACACTTGAAGGCAAAGTATTCAAAGATATCAACGAATGTGTAAAGTGTTATGAAATGGGAAAAATCCACCTCCATACACGTATCGCAATTCCTGGTAAAGAAATGAAGAGAAGCTCATTCACAAAAGAAATGAACGACAGTTACTTAATTACAACTGTTGGTAAAGTTATCTTCAACTTCGCATTACCAAGTGACTTCCCATTTATTAATGATGGAAGTACTGAAAACTTAAAGGGAAATAAAGAATGCTTCTTCGTTAAAAAAGGAACAAACATCCCTGAATACATTGCAAATTTACCAATTATTAAACCTATTGGTAAAAAGCAAATTACTGGTGTAATTAACGAAGTTTATCAAAGATATGGAACAACAAAAACAAGTGCTGTTCTTGATAAAATTAAAGACCAAGGATATAAATATTCAACAATCATGGGCTTAACAGTCGCAATTAGTGATATTTATGTCATCAATGATAAACAAAAAGATTTAGAAGAAGGCGATGAAAAAGTCGCAAAGATTGAAAAACTTTATAGTAAAGGATTCTTAACAGATGCTGAAAGACATCAAAAAGTTGTTGATGTTTGGAACGCAATCAACTCAAAAGTTGCTGATTCTGTTGAAGAAACACTTTCTAAAGATAACAGAAACCCACTTTATATTATGTGGAACTCTGGCGCTAGAGGTTCAAAGTCAAACTTCGCTCAACTTATGGGTATGAGAGGTCTTATGGCTTCAACTTCAGGTGACACTATCGAACTTCCTGTTAAATCATGTTTCCGTCAAGGTCTTAACGTCGCTGAATTCTTCACTGGTACTCACGGTGCTAGAAAAGGTGGTGCTGATACTGCTTTAAAAACAGCTGACTCAGGTTACTTAACACGTAGACTTGTTGATGTTTCACAAGATGTTATTGTTAGAGAAGAAGATTGTCATTCAGATCACGGTACAATTGTTAGAGACATCGTAAATACTGCACAAAATCAAATTATCGTTTCTCTTGAAGAAAGATTAATTGGCAGATATTCATGCCATGATATTATTAACCCACAAACAGGTGAAATTATCGTTCCACAAAATACATTAATTGAAGAAAAAGATGCTAAAGCAGTTGTAGCTGCTGGTATTAAAGAAGTTGAAATCAGAAGCTTATTCGGATGTCAAACTAAAGATGGTGTTTGCCAACACTGTTATGGACGTAACCTTGCAACAGGTAAATCTGTAAGTATTGGTGAAGCTGTTGGTATTATGGCTGCTCAATCAATTGGTGAACCAGGTACCCAATTAACCATGAGAACATTCCACTCTGGTGGTGTTGCTACAAGTGAAGATATTACTCAAGGTTTACCTAGAGTCCAAGAATTATTTGAAGCTAGAAACCCTAAAGGTGAAGCTACAATTAGTGAAATCTCTGGTACAATCGTCAATATTGAAGAAAAGAATGGTACATATGTAGTTACAGTTGCTAACGATCTTGAAGAAAAAACATACACAACTAACTTTGGTGCAAGACTTAGAGTTAAAAAAGGTGATGTTATCAAAAACGGTGGCAAAATTACAGAAGGTGCTATTTCACCTAAGAAACTTCTTGAAGTCAGTGATATTAACGCTGTTGAAGATTACATTATTAAAGAAGTTCAAAAAGTTTATAGAGTACAAGGTATCGCAATTAGTGATAAGCATATTGAAGTTATCGTTAGACAAATGCTTAGAAAAGTCGTTGTCATCGATGGTGGAGATACAGACTTAATTCCAGGTACAAGAGTTTCTGTCCCTGAATTCACACGTTCAAACAAAGAAGCTTTATTAAGTGGAAAACGTCCAGCAGTTGCTAAACCACTCGTTCTTGGTATCACAAAAGCTGCTCTTGAAACTGATTCATTCTTATCAGCTGCATCATTCCAAGAAACAACACGTGTCTTAACAGATGCTGCAATTAAAGGCAAGACAGATCCATTACACGGATTAAAAGAAAACGTTATCACTGGTAAATTAATACCAGCTGGTAGAGGTTTATTATCAAGAGAAGAAGAGAAGAATATTCTCGACAACTTTGATGTCTTAGGTAAGATGAAAGAAGTTAAATCTCAATATGTTGGTATCCATGATAGAGATGATGAAGATAGTGATTCTTCAGATGCAAGTCTTGAATCAATGGAATCACTTACAACTGAAGATTTAGTCTCACCAAGTGAATCACATAATAGTGATAATCCACTCGAATAATTAACATTAAAGAAGGCAATTTAGAAGATAACTCTAAAAGCCTTCTTTTTTTCTTGTTCAATAAATATTTTTATACTTTTTGATGTAAATAGTTTATTTATAAAACTAATCAAATGAAATTTGCTTTTAACGAATAATTTTTAACTGATTTGCATTCTTTTTTATTGTAAAATAAAAGAAAAAATAGAGGAGCAAATATGGATAAAGTTAGAGTTATCGAAGTAAAAAGAAGTATCTTCGAAAGCAATGAAAAAGAGGCAGATAAATTAAGAGCAAAATTAAAAGAAAGAGGCACTTTCTTAATTAATTTAATGTCTAGTCCAGGTAGTGGAAAAACAACAACATTAAATGCATTACTTAAAATTTTAAAAGATGAATATAATTTAAAAATCGGTGTTATGGAAGCCGATATTGATAGCGATGTTGATGCTAAAAAATTATCAAAATTAGGTATCGAATGCATCCAACTTCATACAGGTGGAATGTGCCATCTTGATGAAGGAATGACTGAAGAAGGATTAAATAATTTAGCAACTAAAGATCTTGATTTAGTAGTTTTAGAAAATGTTGGAAACTTAGTTTGCCCAGCAGAATTTGATACTGGCGCAAATAAAAATATGATGATTTTATCAGTACCTGAAGGTGATGATAAGCCATTAAAATATCCTCTAATGTTCCAAGTTTGTGACTTAGCAATTATTAATAAAATTGATGTTTTACCATACTTTGATTTTGATGTAAATAAAGTTCAAGAGTATATTAAAATGCGTAATAACAAAGCAAAAATCATGTTTATTTCAGCCAAAAAAGGTGATGGAGTAAAAGAATTAGCTGATTATTTATATAATTGCATTAAAGAATATAAGGAATCAAAATAATGCCAGAAATGAGTAATGTAGTGACTCCTAAATTTAAAGGCGACAAAAATCCAAGAGAAAAAATATTAAAATTAGGACAAAAAATTACTGATAGAATTGGTCATAAAGTAACGAGTGATGACCCTGAATACTGGGGACTTGCATGCATTGTTACTGATGAAATGGCTGATGTTGCTTTAGCAATGGATGTTAGAGTTCCTACAACTTTTAAAGAAATTCAAAAGAAAACAGGAATGGAAGAAAAGAAACTTGAATCTTTACTTTATGAAATGAGCTGTATTGGTTTACTTGAATACAACCGGGAAAACGAAAAGCATGAAAAACAATATGTTCTTCCAATGTTTGTTCCAGGATCAGCTGAATTTGTAAACATGAATAAACAAAATTTAGTTGAACATCCTGAACTTGCATCTTTCTTTGAAAGAATGTCTTTTTTACCATTAACAAAAGTTACTCCAATGGTACCTCCAGGAGGTGCTGGAATTGGAATGCATGTTATTCCAGTTGAAAAAGCAATAAATATGGAAAATAAATCTGATGATATTGAGCATATTTCTTACTGGCTTAAAAATATGAAGGTCATTATGCACTTGGAATTTGTAGTTGTAGACTTTCAAGAGGTGTTTTAAAAGAAGGCTGCGCTGATAATCCAGAAGAATGGTGTATTGGTGTTGGCGATATGGCTGATTATTTAGTAGAAACTCATAAGGGTAGAAAAGCAACTTATGAAGAAGTAATGGAAGTTTTAAAAAGAGCTGAAGATAATGGATTCGTTCACCAAATCACAAATATTGATGGAAAAGGTAAAATTTTTGCTATTTGTAATTGTAACGTTAATATTTGTAATGCTTTAAGAACATCTCAATTATTTAATACACCAAATATGTCACGTTCAGCTTATGTTGCTCGTGTTGATTCTAAAAACTGTGTTGCATGTGGAAAATGTGTTGAATATTGTCCAGCTGGAGCAGTTAAACTTGGCCAAAAACTATGTACTAAAAATAGCCCAATTAAATATCCAAAACATATTTTACCTGATAATTTAAGTTGGGGTGAAGATAGACGGGATGAAGATTATAGAGATAACAATAGAAAGAATTGCTATGATACTGGAACAGCACCTTGTAAAGTAAATTGTCCTGCTCATATTGCAGTTCAAGGATACTTAAAAATGGCTGCTCAAGGTAGATATAAAGATGCTTTGGTACTTATTAAAAAAGATAATCCATTCCCTGCAGTTTGTGGAAGAATTTGTAACAAAAAGTGTGAACAAGCTTGTACAAGAGGAGAAATTGATCAAGCTGTTTCAATTGATGCGGTTAAAAAGTTTATTGCTGAACAAGATTTAAAAGCTGAACATAGATACGTTCCTGAAATTGTTGTTGCAAGTAATATGGGAAGATGGAAAGAAAAAATTGCTATTATTGGTGGTGGCCCTGCCGGTCTTAGCTGTGCATTCTATCTTGCACAAAAAGGCTATTATCCAACTGTTTTTGAAAAGAATAAACTTCCAGGAGGTATGCTAACTTACGGAATCCCTTCTTATAAATTAGAAAAAGATGTTATTTTTTCTGAAATTGATGTCTTAAAAGAGATGGGAGTCACTATTAAAACAGGCGTGAAAGTTGGAAAAGATATTACAATTGATCAACTTAGAAAAGAAGGCTATGTTGGTTTCTATATTGCAATTGGTTGTCAAGGTGGAAGACTTCCTGGAATTCCTGGAGAAGATGCTAGTGGTGTTGAAACTGCAATCAGTTTTTTAGCAAGAGCTTCTGAAAATCACGATCAAAAATTAGATGGCGATGTAGTTGTTGTAGGTGGAGGAAATGTTGCAATTGATGCTGCAAGAACATCGACTAGATTTGGTGCTAGTAGTGTAAAAATGTATTGTTTAGAAACAAGAGACATCATGCCTGCTACAAAAGAAGAAATCGAAGAAGCTGAAGAAGAAAATGTCGAAATTAACTGTGGATATGGTCCTAAAGAAGTTCTTAAGGATGAAAATGGAAACGTTAAAGGCATTATCTTTAAAAAATGTACAAGAGTTTTCGATGATGAAGGTAAATTTTCACCAATTTATGATGAAAATGATTGTGTAGAAGTTCCTTGTAAACATGTTATTTTCTCTATTGGACAAAAAGTTTTATGGGGAGATTTATTAAAAGATAATCAAATCGAACTTAATAGAAATGGAACAGCAGTTTGTGATTCATTAACATATCAAACCAACGTTAGAGATATTTTTGTTGGTGGAGATGTTCATACAGGTCCAAAATTTGCAATTAATGCTATTGCTGAAGGCAAAGATGCAGCTGAATCTTTACATAGATTTGTTCAAGTCAATGCAAGTTTAACTATTGGTAGAAATAGAAGAGACTTTATTGAACTTGATAAGAAAAATGCATTATTTGATAACTATGATAATGCAGGTAGACAAGTTGCTGGAATGGATGAAAACATTGATTATAAAAAATCATTCAAAGATGCACATAAGACTTTAAGTGAAGAACAAGTTAAAGTTGAAACTGCTAGATGCCTTGGATGTGGTGCAAGTATTGTTGATGAAAACAAGTGCATTGGATGTGGTGTTTGTACTACAAAATGTGAATTTGATGCTATTCATCTTTATAGAGAACATCCAGAATGTTCAAATCTTATAAAGAGTGAAGATAAACTTAAAGCAATTCTTCCTTATGCAATAAAACGTTGTTTAAAAATTAAATTTGGAAAGAAAACTCCAGAAGAAAAAGAAGCACAAAAAGAACATAAAGAATTTGTTAAAAAGCAAAAAGAAGCTAAAAAAGAAGCAAAGTAATGCATGAATTAGGAGTTGTCTTTTATATTATTGATGAGTGCGAAAAGGTCGCTATTGAAAATAATGCAAAACACATAAACTCTGTAACACTTAACCTTGGAGAAGTTTCAGCAGTTATTCCTGAATATTTAATTGATTGTTGGAAATGGGCTGTTGAAAGAAAAGAAATAACAAAAGGTTGCACCCTAAAAATTAATACAATTAAAGGCATAACTTTTTGTGAAAATTGTAAGGAAAAATATGACACAATTAAACATGGGAAAACATGTCCTAATTGTGGATCAACTAATACTTATTTAATTCAAGGAAACGAAGTCAATATAAAAGAAATAGAAGTAATTTAAAAGAAAAAAGGTTCAGTTTTGAGCCTTTTTTCGTTATTAGAATAAAAACTTTTATATTTAAGATACTTTTTATGATAAAAGTTGAAAAGGGTTTTATTTTATTGCTTTTTTGAATAAAGAATATATTATTAATAATATGCTTTTTGGGAAGTACATTAATCGTTTTTATATTAAATACGCTTTGTTTTTTATTATAGGCGTAATTGCTTTAGTGGCTGTTGACATTGCTCAACTTTATATACCTGAATATTTAGGTAGAATAGTTGATTTCTTTGATAATGGAACAATTTCAGGACACGAAAGTGAAATAACAAATATTATAATTGGTGTTCTAATTGTTGCAGCAATTATGCTTGTTGGGCGTGTTGCTTGGAGATTTTCAATTTTTTATGCATCGGGAGGAATTCAAGCTTCATTAAGAGATGAAATGTTTTTAAAGGCAGAAAGACTTTCAGTCAGTTATTATCATGATGTAAAAGTTGGAAGTATCATGAGCTGGTTTACAAGCGATCTTGATACAATTGAAGAATTCTTTGGCTGGGGAACAGTCATGATGGTTGATGCTTTCTTTTTATCAATTCTAGTTATAGTTAAAATGTTTATGCTCGATTGGGCTCTTGCTTTTGTTGCACTTATCCCATCTTTATTAATTGTTGTATGGGGATTTTTTGTTGAAAAAATAATGTCTGATAGATGGAATTTAAGGCAAAGAGAATATGATAGATTATATGATTTCACTCAAGAAAATTTTACAGGAATTAGAGTAATTAAAGCTTTTGTTAAAGAGAACCAACAAATCGCACATTTTAGTAAAATCGCTAGAAAAAACGCTGATACAAACGTTAATTTTTCAAGAATTTCTGTTTTATTTGATGTATTTATTTCTATTGTTATTGCTTTAATTTTATCTTTAATTTTAGGTGTTGGCGGATGGCTTGTTTATTCAACTGCTACAGGTTCACCTGTTGTATTATTTGGAAAAACAATTGAACTAAGTGCTGGTAAACTTGTTACTTTCGCTGGATATTTTGATACTCTTGTTTGGCCGTTAATGGCACTTGGACAAGTATTTACGATGCGTTCAAGATCAAAAGCAAGTTTAAAGAGAGTTTCACGTTTCTTAGATACAAATGAAGATGTTAAAAATCCTCTTGATGCAATCAAATTAAATGATGTTAAGGGGAAAATTGAATTTAATAATTTTACTTTTACTTATCCAAATACAAAAGAACCTGCATTAAAAGATATAAATTTAACAATTGAACCTGGAGAAACAATTGGTATTGTTGGAAAAATTGGATCAGGAAAAACAACTTTAGTTAATTCTTTATTTCATCTTTATAATGTGAAAGAAAATTCTATTAAAATTGATGAAACTGATTTAATGAAAATTGATATTAAGAATTTAAGAGATAATATCGCTTATGTTCCTCAAGATAATTTTTTATTTAGTGATTCGATTAAAAATAATGTTAATTTTAGTAATGATGTTTTAGACATGGATAAAGTTATCGATGCTACAAAATTTGCATCTGTTCACGATAATATTATAAATTTTGAAGAAGGATACGAAACAGTTAGCGGAGAAAGAGGCGTCACTCTTAGTGGTGGACAAAAACAACGTATTTCTATCGCAAGAGCTTATATAAAAAATTCTCCAATTTTAGTTTTAGATGATAGCGTAAGTGCTGTTGATTTAAAAACAGAAGAAGAAATTTTACATAATATAAGAGAAAAAAGAAAAGGCAAAACTACACTTGTTATTGCAAGTAGAATTTCAACCGTTTCTAAGTTAGATAAAATTATAGTTTTAAATGATGGAAAAGTTGAAGCTTTCGATACACACGAAAACTTATTAAAGATTTCTCCAACATATAGCAAGATGAATTACTTACAAGAACTTGAAAAAGAGGTAACAAAGTAATGAAACACGATGAGAAGAGCAAATTAGTTGGTGATCATAAGCTATCAACTAAGGAAATGCTAAAAAAGAATTTCCAATATTTGAAACCTGAGTGGCGTTCATTCCTTTTGGCTGCATTTTTAATTATTTTAAATGTTATTTTAGATATTATTTTGCCTTTAGTTTTGTCTGAAGTTACCAAAATTTTAAAAATGGATACTATCGACATTAAATTAATTATTGCTTTTGCTGTTGGCTATTTTATCTTAACGATAGTGAACCAATTTTTCTTATATTTTGAGAGCATGATTCTTCAAAAATCAGGTCAAAGAATTATTTATTCTTTAAGAATGGATGTTTTTAGTCACATCGAAAACATGAGTTTAAATCAATTTAATGAAATGCCTGTTGGAAGTTTAGTCACTCGTGTTGCAAATTATACTCAATCAATGAGTGATTTATTTACAAATGTTTTTGTCAACATTATCAGAAATATTTTAACGGCAGTTGGCGTATACGCCATGATGGTTTACATTTCACCATTATTATCTTTAATATTACTTCCTGTTGTTGTTTTAGTTTTCTTTATTTCTTATTTCTTTTCTAAAATTGTTTCTAAAATATTTAAAAAAGAAACAAAAGTTGTTTCATCCTTAAATACTGTTTTAAACGAAAATTTAAGTGGAATGAAAATTATTCAAATTTTTAATAGAGAAATTAAAAAAAGAGAAGAATTTTCAGTTAAAAATAATGAATTAAGAAAAGTTAGATATAAATTTGCAATTGCTTTTGGAATATATAGACCTACAATTTCATTTTTATACTTTGTTGCAATAGCAATTACATTTGGACTTGGTATTCAATATCAGCTTAATGCAAATGAAATTGTTGCTTTCTATTTATTATTATCAAGATTCTTTAATCCAATTCAAAATTTAGCGGACCAACTTAATAATTTACAAAAAGCATTATCATCTTGTGAAAGATTGTTTAATCTTTTAAATACGAAACCTGATGTTGTCGATCTTCCTGATGCGATAAAAATTGATAAGTTTGAAGGCAAGATTGAATTTAGACATGTTTGGTTTGCTTATGAAGAAGAGGATTGGATTTTAAAAGATGTATCATTTGTAATTAATCCTAAAGAAACCTGTGCATTTGTTGGTGCAACTGGTGCTGGAAAAACAACGATTTTATCTTTAATTGTTAAAAACTTCGAACCTCAAAAAGGTGAAATTTTAATTGATGATATTAATATTAAAAATATTCAAATTAAATCATTAAGAAAAGCAATTGGACAAATGCTACAAGATGTATTTTTATTTTCAGGAACAGTAAAAAGCAACATTACTTTAAATGATGATAGTTACACTGATGAAGAAATTCAAAAAACTTGTGATTATGTTAATGCTTCGTCTTTTATCAATAAATTCCCTAAAAAATTAGATGAAGAAATTCTCCAAAGAGGTGATAATTTATCATGCGGCCAAAGACAACTTTTAAGTTTTGCTAGGGTTGTTATTTCTAAACCTCAAATCTTAATTCTTGATGAAGCAACTGCAAATATTGATACTGAAACAGAAGTAGTTATTCAAGATTCATTAAAGAAAATTAAGACCTTAGGAACAATGTTAATTGTTGCTCATAGACTTTCAACTATCCAACATTCTGACCAAATTGTTGTTTTACAAAACGGAAGAGTAGTTGAAAAAGGTAATCATCAAGAATTATTAAAAAATAAAGGATATTATTATAAATTATATAAACTTCAATTTGATAATTAGTATTTTTGACGCTATCTATCGTATTTTTATCACTTTAAAAAATAAAAAATAATACTTGAAATGTATACTTTAAATATAATATAATGTCGTGCGACTGAAAAAGTTTATTTTTTTAGTAAGTATTATGATACACCAGGTATTGTGTATATAGACGGAGGAAAAAGAGATGCCAACTATTAATCAATTAGTTAGACAAAGTAGAACAAAATCTACATTTAAATCAAAAGCACCAGCACTCTTAAAAAGATTTGACTCATTAAATAAAAAAGAAACAAATCAAAATAGTGCTCAAAAGAGAGGAGTTTGCACCCGTGTTGGTACAATGACTCCTAAAAAACCTAACTCAGCTTTAAGAAAATACGCTAGAGTTAAGCTCTCTAACGGATATGAAGTTACAGCTTATATCGGTGGAGAAGGACATAACTTACAAGAACACTCTACAGTTATGATTCGTGGCGGAAGAGTTAAGGATCTTCCAGGTGTTAGATATCATATTATTAGAGGATGCTTAGACTGCGCTGGTATTGAATCACGTAGACAAGGTAGATCCTTATATGGTACTAAAAAACCAAAGGCAAAGAGTGAATAGTAAGGAGAAGGATTATGCCAAGAAAAGGTAATGTTGCAAAAAGAGATGTTTTGCCAGATCCAATTTATAATTCAAAGTTAGTTACAAGATTAATTAACAAGATTATGATCGATGGTAAAAAAGGTACAGCACAAACAATTTTATACGGTGCATTTAAGAAGATTGAAGCTAAAACTCAAAAACCAGCAATGGATGTTTTCGCTACAGCTATTAATAACATCATGCCAGAAGTTGAATTAAAGGCAAAAAGAATTGGTGCTGCAAACTATCAAGTTCCAACTGAAGTAAGTGCAGAAAGAAAAGTTACTTTAGGATTAAGATGGTTAGTTAATTATTCAAGATTAAGAAAAGAAAAGACAATGGAAGATAAGCTCTGTAACGAAATTATCGATGCTGCAAACGGTACAGGCGCTAGTGTTAAAAAGAGAGAAGATACACACAAAATGGCTGAAGCTAACAAAGCTTATGCACATTATAAGTGGTAATCTAATAAATCAATTTAGGAGATATTTATGGCAAGAGAATATGATTTAGCTCATACTCGTAATATCGGTATCATGGCTCACATCGATGCTGGTAAAACAACAACTACTGAACGTATTTTATTTTTCACCCATAAAATCCACAAGATCGGCGAAACACATGATGGTGGCGCTACTATGGACTGGATGGCTCAAGAACAAGAAAGAGGTATCACAATTACTAGTGCTGCTACAACTTGTTTCTGGAAAGAAAACAGATTCAATATCATCGACACTCCTGGGCACGTCGACTTCACTGTTGAAGTTGAACGTTCACTTAGAGTTCTTGATGGTGCTATTACTGTTCTTGATGGAAAAAATGGTGTTGAACCTCAAACTGAAACAGTTTGGAGACAAGGTACAAAATACGGTGTTCCAAGAATTGTATTTGTAAACAAACTCGATGCTATCGGTGCTGATTATGATATGAGTTGGCATTCAATTCATGAAAAATTAGGTGCTAATGCTAGACCTGTTCAATACCCAATCGGTATTTCAAATACATTAAGCGGTGTTATCGATATTATTAAAATGGAAGGTTGGGATTTTACAGATGCTAGTAATCCAAAATTAATTCCAATTCCAGAAGAATATAAAGAAAAATGCGAAACTTTAAGACAAGAGTTAATTGAAGATTTAGCAAATTTCGATGATGATTTCTGTATGAAAGTTCTTGATGGTCAAGAACCAACAATCGAAGAAATCAAAGCAGTTATTAGAAAAGCTACAATTGCTGGTGAATTCCACCCAGTCTTCTGTGGTTCTGCATATAAAAACAAAGGTGTTCAATTATTACTTGATGGTGTTATCGATTACTTACCATCACCACTTGATATTGCACCTGCTAAAGGCAATTTACCAAATGGTGACGAATATCTTTGCCCACCAGATGATAAAGCTCCATTAGTTGGCTTAGCATTCAAGATTGCTACAGATCCATTCGTTGGTAGACTTGCTTACGTCAGAGTTTATAGTGGTGTTTTAAGAGCTGGAACATATGTTCTTAACTCAAATAAAGGTACTAAAGAAAGAATCGGACGTCTTGTCTTAATGCACTCAAATCATAGAGAAGAAGTTGAAGCTTTACACGCTGGTGAAATTGGTGCAATTATTGGTTTAAAGAACACTACAACTGGTGAAACATTATGTGATGAATCATTAGATGTTGTTCTTGAAAAAATGGAATTCCCAGAACCAGTTATTGAAGAAGCTATTGAACCAAAAACAAAAGCTGATCAAGAAAAAATGGGCCTCGCATTATCAAAACTTGCTGAGGAAGACCCAACATTCAAAGTTCATACAGACGAAGATTCAGGACAAACAATTATCGCTGGTGTTGGTGAACTTCACCTCGACATTATTGTTGATAGATTAAAGAGAGAATTTAATGTTCAAGTTAATGTCGGTAAACCACAAGTTGGCTACCGTGAAACTATTAAATCTGTCGGAGATTGTGAAGGTAAATACATTAAACAATCTGGTGGTAGAGGACAATATGGCCATGTCGTTATTAAATTTGAACCAAACCCAGGTAAAGGATTTGAATTCGTCAATGCTATCGTTGGTGGTACTGTTCCAAAAGAATATATCAAACCAACTCAAGATGGTTTAATTGATGCTCTTGGTAGAGGTCTTGTTGCTGGATACCCAGTTATCGATATTAAAGCTACATTACATGATGGTTCTTACCACGATGTTGATAGTAGTGAAGCTGCATATAAGATCGCTGCTAGTATGGCTTTAAAAGAAGCTGCAAAGAAATGTAACCCAGTTATTCTTGAACCAATCATGAAAGTTGAAATCACAGTTCCAGAACAATACTATGGTGATGTTATCGGTGATGTCTCACGTAGAAGAGGCCAAATGACAGGTGAATCACAAAGAGGCAACGCTAAGATTGTTGAAGCTGAAATCCCACTTGCAGAAATGTTCGGTTATGTTACTGACTTAAGATCATTTACACAAGGTAGAGGAAGCTACTCAATGGAATTTGATCACTTCGGTGAATGTCCAAAATTCGTTCAAGACGAAATTATCAAAAAGCATGGTGGAAACAACTAATTTCGCTTTCGATAATTATTGATAAAAGGTATAAAATTAAGTAAAATAATTACATTGCAATAGCTATGTATTAAGTAGGAGGAAAAAATTACTTATGGCAAAAGAAAAATTTGATAGAAGTAAAGTTCATATGAACATTGGTACCATTGGACACGTTGACCATGGTAAAACAACATTAACAGCTGCTATCACAACAGTACTTGCAAAAAACGGTATGGCTAAATCAATGGCTTATGACCAAATTGATGCTGCACCAGAAGAAAAAGCAAGAGGTATTACGATCAATACTGCTCACGTTGAATATCAAACAGCAAAAAGACACTACGCACACGTTGACTGTCCAGGGCACGCTGACTATGTCAAGAACATGATCACAGGTGCTGCACAAATGGATGGTGCAATCCTTGTTGTTGCTGCTACAGATGGTGTTATGCCACAAACAAGAGAACATATCTTACTTGCTAGACAAGTTGGTGTTCCATACATTGTTGTTTTCTTAAATAAATGTGACCTTGTTGATGACCCAGAATTAATCGACTTAGTCGAAATGGATGTCAGAGACTTATTAAATAAATATGGATTCCCAGGAGATGAAGTACCAGTCATTAGAGGAAGTGCTAGAAAAGCTCTTGATGGAGATCCAGAAGCTGAAAAAGCAATCTTAGAATTAATGGACGCTGTTGATACATATATCCCAGATCCAGTTAGAGCTACAGATAAACCATTCTTAATGCCTATCGAAGACGTCTTAACAATCACAGGCCGTGGTACAGTCGTTACAGGTAGAGTTGATAGAGGTACAATTAAATTAAATGATCCTGTCGAAATCGTCGGTATTAAACCAACAATCTCAAGTGTTTGTACAGGTATCGAAATGTTCAGAAAAACACTCGATTACGCAGAAGCTGGAGATAACGCAGGTATTCTTTTAAGAGGTGTTAATAGAGATCAAGTCGTTAGAGGACAAGTTCTTGCTAAACCAGGATCAATCACACCACACTCAAAATTCACATGCCAATGCTACATTCTTACAAAAGAAGAAGGTGGTAGACATACAGCTTTCTTAAGCAACTACAGACCACAATTCTACTTCCACACAACAGATATTACTGGAACAATTACTCTTCCAGCTGGAACAGAAATGGTTATGCCAGGTGATAACGTCAGCTTCACAGTTGAATTAATTCACCCAGTCGCAATTGAAAAAGGTACTAAGTTCTCAATCCGTGAAGGTGGAAGAACAGTTGGTGCTGGAACAGTTAGCGAAATCATTAAATAGTTTAAATATTTATTGAAAATTAAAACTACCTTGAAAAAGGTAGTTTTTTTATACAATAAAAACCTCCTTTATATTAAGGAGGAATTTAAGATTTAATTATAGTGCTCAACAATACTTTTTATAACTTCAAATGCTGTTTTGCTTGATTCAATAATCATTCTATCGAATTCTTCGGCTCCACCAGCTTTTGAATCACTTATACCTTTTATAAATAAAGTTTTTACGTTATTTTTTGTTGCAACTAATTGGATAGCACTCGCTTCCATTTCGCAGATTGATGCATCAAATTCTTCATGCAATTTATTTTTTTCACTTTCAATTCCAACAAATTTATTTCCAGAGGCACAACGAACTTCAATTAAATTTTCATTAATAGACTTAGCAAAGTCGATTAATTCGCGTGTTGGATAAAGCAATCCTTTATTGTCAGTTAATCCTTCATGATATCCGATAGGCATTTTATCGATTAAAGTAGTATCAAATTCATAATCAATAATACTAGAAATTACACATGTTGATTGCAATCCGATATTATCAACTAAACTCCCAACAACACCATAGTTTAAAACACAATTTATATCATATTTATCAATTAAATGTTGCGTTGCAGCGCCAGCAAGAATTTCTCCACAGCCTGCTTCAATTACATATAAATCTTTATTTTTAATTGTTAATTTAATAACTGTAAAAGGTTTGCTTTCAACAATTTGATATTCATTTTCGTTAAAACCGATAAAAACTGTTTCAAATTCTCTTTTTGTCGCGACAACTAGTCCTAATTTAATATCTTTTAACATTATTACTCTCCTAATAATATAAGTAGTGCACTAAGAACTATACCAAAAATTATATAGATAAAAGTATACCTACTTTTATATTCGTTAGCAGTTTGCGGAACAAGCTCAATAAATAAGACATAAAGCAAGCTCCCAACCGATACTGAATAAATTACTCCTTTAAATAAATTGCCTAAATCAATCGAAGAGATGAAGTATCCAACAATTGATAAAACAAAAGCAGGTAATGAACTTAAAAAAGTCATTAAAAACGAAAATGATTTTGTTTTATTAGCATTTAAAAAGGATGACATCATTAAAAAGCCAATTAAAAAATTATGAATAAATAAAATAAATGACATAATTATTCCATTAATTGGAATTCCAACTTCATTTAATTTTAAAAAACTTACTCCAAGCGATAATCCTTCTGGAATATTATGAACAAATATTGCTCCTAAAAATACAAAACTGGCAATAAGTGTAGTTTTTTCTTTAAAAGCATCAATTGTGTGCCCATGATCATGATAATCTTCGTTATCTTCTTTATCTTCATCGTGATGATGAGAAATTAAATGTACACCTTCATGAAGTAGGAAAAATAAAAGAGAAGTAGCTAATATAATTAAAAGAGAATAGCAAATTCCAGATCTTTCATTACTTAATGTGAAATTTTCAATTGCTTCCTCAAATAATTCAATAAAAATTAAAGCTACAATTCCACCTACAGTAAGATTTTGTAAGAAACACAAAACTTCCTTTTTTGCTTTAATGAGCACTGAAGATAAAAGAGCACCTAAAACTGTTGCTCCTATAGTTCCTAAAATACTAAAAATAAAGAAATAAACCATAATTTTACCTTACATTATTATAATGATTATGTGCTAAAATAAAAGTAATATGAAGATAGGAATTTTAGGTCAAGGCGTAGCAGGCATTTTTCTTGCTATAATGGCAAAAACAAACAATATTTTAGATGATGTTACAGTAATTGATAAGAACATGAATGCTGGACGAAAGTTTTCAGCTACAGGAAACGGAAGGTGTAATGTAGCTAATTTAGATTTAAATGAATATAGTTACAATTGTGCTGAAGCTCTTGAAATTGTTAAAGAATTCGATGCAAAAAAAGTTGAAGAATTTTTACTTTCAATAGGCTTATTCACTCGTGAACTTGGTAATCTTGTTTATCCATTTTCTTTAAGTGGAAAAACGTTTGTCGAATTTTTAATTAATGTTGCAAAAGAAAAGAAAGTGAAATTTATAAATAATGAAAGTTTACTTGATTATTCTATTGATAATAACAAAGTTAAAGTTCAAACAAGCAAAAAGAATTTTGTTTTTGATAAATTTATTATTGCTGCAGGATCTCCTAGCGGACCACATCTTGGTGGATCTCAATCGATTTTATCTATCCTTGATAAACACGGATATCAAATCCAACCATTTAAAGCTGGACTAGCTCCTATTAAAGTAAATGAAATTACTAGAACTATTGAAAACGAAAGAGTAAAAGCAAAAGTTACTTTAGTAATAGATAAAGAAAAATGCTATGAAGAAGATGGAGAAGTTTTGTTTAAAAAGGACGGCTTAAGTGGAATTGCTATTTTTAATTGTGCAAGCGTTATTGCTAGACATACAAAAATTAAAAAAGCTACTATCAGTTTAGACCTCATGCCTGATGTAACTTATGAAGAACTAGTTAATAAACTTGCAAAACTTAACTCTTTTTCTAAAAATAGCGTATTATTAGGCATTTTTACTAAACCAATTTGTGAATATATTAGAAAAGTAAGCGGCGTTAAAAACTTAAATGCTTATACAAATACTGAGATTAAAAAACTTGCTGTAGCAATTAAGAATCTAAATTTCACATACCTTGATACTTATGCTTTCCGTGAAAGCCAAGCAAGTATAGGTGGTGTTGAATTTAATAATTTAAATAAAAATTTAGAATCAAAAACTGAGCCAAATGTTTATTTTGCAGGTGAAATTTTAGATGCAGATGGATTATGTGGTGGATATAACATAAACTTTGCAATCGCATCAGCTTATAGAATTTATAATTCAATTAAATAAAATTATTTTTCTGGAATGATATAAATTTTCTTTAAACGTTTATGAAAATTACGTTTCTCTTTTTTGTCACCTAAATAATCAAGAAAGAAAAGTGTAACAGCTTCCCAAATGAACACCCAAGCAGCAATATCTAAAATTTCGATGGCAATATCTCCCCAGTTGAAAGATTTACATAACATTTCAATAACAAAGAAAATAATTCCTACAATAAGCATTGTAATACTTAATTTTATCTTTTTAGTATTTCTGATTGCATCTCTATAAGGCAATAAACTGAAATTACGATTTAAAATATCAGCTACTTTTTCAGGAGAATAACCATCCAAATCTTTTAAATGAAGATTAATTTCAAAATTTACTTTTCCTGGAAGTAAAGAAGCATAATCATATATGTTATGTAAAAATTCATTATCTAATTTATAAGCGTTAGGACCGCCAAAGTGATCATCTAAAATGTCATCAAAATGATCATATGAAATGTCGATTTTTGCAGTATTGCTAGTTAGATCGAAATATTTTTCAAATGTATCGATTCTTAAATCTTTTAATATTTTTTCTTTTGAACTTTTTCTCATAAAGTTTTACTCCTTAACTTCTTTGAATTCATATTTAATTGGCTCGTTTTCTTTAAGTTCTAAAATTAAATATGAACCTTTATCACCATCACGGGGTCTTGATAAACTACCTGGATTAAAAACATAAGTATTTCCAACTTTAGAAGCTAGTTTTTTATGTGTATGTCCAAATAAAAATATATCACAATCTTTGTTTTCGATATATTTATTAGCATTCATATGAAACAAAAAGTTATTACCATGTTCCATGTGAACCTTAAAACCTTCAACTTCGGTGTTTGCTTCAAGAGGTAAAGAATTAAAATCGCAATTACCTTTAATTGCTAAAAAATTATGTAATAAATATTCTGGAAGTTCGTTGTCTCCTAGATTATAAAATATATCGACATCGCTATTTGATAAATAGATTTGATTTAATGTCGCATAGTCTCCATGGCAATCGCTACAAACTAAAATTTTCATATTTTTATTATATTACTATGCTTAAATAAGTATAAAGGAAATCATCAAAAAATTAGCAAATCTAAATTTATTTTTTGCCTATAAAAATATATATTTAATTTCATTTTCAAATGTTTATAATATAAGCATTCTTGAAGGAATTAGCGATGAACAAAGAAGAACAAAAACAAACTCCTTATTTGGATGCTTATCAAAAATATCTTGCTGAACGCACGACTGTTTTTGATGTTCCAGGACATCATCAAGGCAAAATAAGAACTGATTTTGATAAAATTTTTACTCATGTTGTTTATAAAAACGATGTTAATTGTCCTCGTGGAATGGATAATATTATGCATCCAAGTGGATGCATTAAAGAAGCTCAAGATTTATTTGCAAAAGCAACTGGTGCAGATTATTGTAAATTTTTAATAAATGGTTCAACAAGTGGAAACTTAGTTATGCTTTTAACAGTTTTAAAAGCAAATGATAAAATTCTTCTTCCTAGAAATGTTCATAAATCTGTCATTAATGGCCTTATACTTTCAGGTGCATCTCCAGTGTTTTTAATGCCTGAACTTGATAAAAATACTGAAATTGTTAATCAAATAAGTTTTAAAGAATGGAAAAAAGCAATTGATGAAAATCCTGATACAAAAGCTATTTTCATTATTAATCCTACATATTTTGGTGCAACATGTGACTTAAAAAGAATTGTAACTTATGCACATTTACACAACATTATTGTTTTAGTTGATGAAGCACATGGTACACATTTTTATTTTTCTAATAAATTACCTATAACTGCAATGAGCGCAGGAGCTGATATGGCTACTTTAAGTGTTCATAAAACTGGTGGGAGTTTGACTCAATCAAGCGTTTTATTAGTTAAAGGTGACAGAGTTAATCAATATGATGTAATGAAATCATATAATTTAATTACAACTACAAGCCCAAGTTCAATTTTACTTGCTTCATTAGATGCAGCAAGAAAGTTCCTTGTATTTAAAGGAAGTGCCCATCTTTATAACGCTATTAAACTTGCTAGACAAGCTAAAGAAAGAATCGATTTAATTCCTGGATTTAAGGCTCATTCAAAAGATTATTTTGTTAAAGAATGTAAATCTTTTAGCTATGATGAAACAAAATTATGTGTTGAAATCGATAAATTAACTATTTCAGGCTTTGAATTATACAAAATCTTAAAAGATAAATACAAAGTGCAAATCGAACTTGCTGAAACATATGTTTTCTTGCTTTTATTTACTATTGGAAGTACCCAAAAAGATGTTGATAAACTTTGTGAAGTTTTGACTGACATTTCGAAAAAATATTATGATCCTTCCTTAGAATATCAAGATCATCACTATATGAGGGGTTTCCCTAATATGATAGTTAGACCTAGAGTTGCTTATCACGCACCACTTAAAGTTGTAAAACTTGATGAAGCAGAAGGTAAAATTTCAAAAGAAATGATTATGATTTATCCACCTGGAATCCCTGTAATTGTTCCTGGAGAAGTATTTACAAAAGAAGTTATTGAAGAGATTAAATATTATAACAGCATAAAAGCTACTATTGTTAGTGACTGGAATTCAACCGATGAGGTCAGTGTAGTAGATGAAGATAACTGGGAATATTTAAAAGAAAATGATGTAGAGGAGGTTTAAAGACCCCCTCTTTTTAAATTTTTATAACTTTTTAAACAATAACATATGATTTAAATATGCTAAATATATAGAAATAACTTGCGAAAGCTATATGGTTTTCTTGTTTTTATTATGCGTTAAAAATTTTTCCTGTTGTTAATTGATAAATATAGGAAACAAATTCTTCTTCAGTATATTTTTTAAAAGTTGGTGCTTTATATAATATGGTGGAAATGACACCATATACATAAGCTGAAGCAATTTCTTTCGGAACCTTTATACTTTTATTTAAGTTTGAATATAGTTCAGCAATTTGTGGAGTGATTTCACTTATAAAATTATTTAGACTCCAGTAAATTAAATAGGTTTTATCGTTTGAAATCATACTTCTAAATTTTTCTTTATTTAAATAAAAATAATGAACAACAATTGTTAAAGCATCTTTATAAGCGAGCCCTGAATTTGGTTCGCTACTCGACATTTCCTTTAACTGTTCGTAAAGTGGTTCTGATAATCTTTCAAATAAATAGACGAATAAATCGTTTTTATCCTTGAAATTATTATAAAAAGTAAGTTTTGCAACCATAGCTTGTTCACAAATCTCTTTTATAGTGATATCTTCAAAACTTTTCTTTTCAAGTAAAGTTTCAAGAGCGTTGGCTAAATCTCTTTTAGTTCTTACAATTCTACTATCTATCTTTTTTCTTAAACTTTTTCTTTCCATAGTTACGCCTCCGATACATTTTTAACATTTTTAGTCTCATCGTTTCTAAACGCTTGACTTAATTTATGTGAATATTATAATACAAGTCGAAATAATTTACAAAAGTTAATTATTGTACTATAGTTAATTAATGAAAGGAGAACGATATGGCAGAAGAAATTAAAGATATTATTGAAATTAAAGATTTAAAAAAAGATTATGGTCAAGGTCGTGGTATTTTTGGTGTAACATTTTCTGTTCATAAAGGAGAGTGCTTTGGATTTTTAGGCCCAAATGGTGCAGGAAAATCAACTACAATTAGACATCTTATGGGTTTTTCTAAACCTGATAGTGGTGAAACTTTAATAAACGGTGTCAATACACTTAAAAATAGAGATGTAATTATGAATGATGTCTCTTATTTACCTGGAGAAATTGCTCTTCCTAATTCGCTTACTGGAAAAGAATTCATTGATGAAATGGTACATTTAAAAAGAGTAAAAGATAAAACATTTTTAAATTGGTTAATTGAAACATTTGAACTTGATACATCATTACTCTGCAAAGAAATGTCGCTAGGCATGAAACGAAAACTTGCAATTGTAACATGCTTTATGAGTGATCCAGATATCATCATTATGGATGAACCATCAAGTGGTCTTGATCCAGAAATGCAAGAAGTCTTTATTAAATTAATAAAAGCTGAGAAAAAAAGAGGCAAAACAATCTTAATGTCGAGCCATATTTTTGGAGAAATTGACGCTTGCTGTGATCGAATTGCTGTTATTAAAGACGGAAATTTGGTTTCGCTATTTAATGCGGATGATTTGAAGCATAAAACAAATAAAACTTATAAAGTTATATTTAAATCTAAAGATGAATTAAAAGAATTTAAGAGTAAAAAAAGTAAAGATTATAAAATTGTTGATTGGAATTTAAACTCAAAGATGGTTGTTCTAGTCATTGATGATTGTAAAATCAACGATTTAATAAAAACATTAAAAGATTACAATTTAGTTGATTTCATTGAACAAAAAGAGACGTTAGAAGATTACTTTATGTCTTTCTATAAAGAAGATAAAACTTATAGAGGTATATAAAATGGATAAAAAAGTAGTTGTAAAAATCGACCATATTACTAAAGATTATGGTGAAGATAGAGGAAACTTTGATATAAATCTTAATGTTCATGAAGGTGAAGTCGTTGGCTTAGTTGGAGAAAATGGAGCTGGCAAAACTACACTTATGAGACAGCTTATGGGATTTATTAAACCTACAAAAGGTGATATTAAAATTTATGGCTTAGATGCATATAAAGATGCAGCTGAAGTTAAAAAATATGTTGGTTATGTACCTGGAGAAATTAATTATCCAGACCTAAAAAGTGGCATTGAATTTCTAAATAGCTACGCAAATATCATGGGAATTTCTGATTTTAAGGATGCTGACTCAATCATAAAAAGACTTCAATTAGATATAAGAGCTTATCCAAAAAGAATGTCGAAAGGTATGAAACAAAAGATGGCAATCGTTGTTTCTTTAATTGCTGATGCGCCATTAATTTTAATGGATGAACCTACAACAGGACTTGATCCTTTAATGAGAGATGAATTCTTACAAATTGTTCTTGAGCAAAAAGCTAAAGGCAAAACAATTATGATGAATAGTAATAACGTTGATGAACTTGAAAAAGTTTGTGACCGAGTTGCTTTAATTAGTAAAGGAAGAATTCAATGCATTGCTGATATCTCAAAAATTAAAAATCGACCTGAAAGAGATTATAAAATTGAATTTGAAAACAAAAAAGATTATGAAAGTTTTATAAAAGGAAGAAGAGACATCATAAGACTTCAACCAAAATACAATCAAGTTTCGATTAGACTTGACAAAAAGAAATTAGAAGAATTATTTGACTCTCTCAACAATTATAAAGTTAAATTTATGACTGAGATTCCATATGACCTTAATAAATATTTTAAAGAATTTTTAATGGAGGAAAGCAAAAATGGCAAGAAAAATTGACAAAAACGAAGAACTTTACATTTTTAAAGAAGAAGAACTCGCATTGCCACCAGATTTAGATAAAAGAGAAACAAGAAGAAAAAATAGAAATAAAATCTCTTTCTTTTCTTTCCCACTTTTTAAGGAATCAATTAAAAGTAACTGGTTAGGTTGGACTATAACATCGGTTGGAAACGCAATTTTACTTATTATTGTTGTTATGATTATGTCTACACTAAACATTAACGGAACTAAAGATTCTTTAACTGACATGTTTAGTAATGCTGATACAGAACAAACAATTAAAATGGGAGCAATCTCATATTATTCTGAGTTTTCTCAAGCAAGTGAAACTTATTTAACTGTTGAAAGCGCTGAAAATGGTATTAAAGAAAATCTAAATACTGCTTATGCTGAAGTAAATAATTCAACAACTTTAAATATGCTTAAAAGAGTTGAAGGACTTTATGATACAAATTACAACATTTTAAAAGATCCAAAATCAGCTAAAAGTACAACACTTGTAACTAGTGATACTTTAATAAACAATAGTTCTTTAAATGATACACAAAAAACTATCGCAAAAGCTATTTTACCTTATTATATAGACACATATGTAAGTACAAAAACTGATGGAACATCAACTCAAAGATCAAGACTTATAACTACAGTTGGTGATTACTCAATTATTTTATTAAATGAACAAGCGATGATTGATGAATCTAGTATAGATGAAATTAAAAAAGAAGTTGTTAATACATTAACTCTTTATAGTTCAAAACAAGATTCATTATCTAATGATAGTGAAAAAGAAGCTTTAAGAAAAACAATGGCTCAAGAAGAAGTTTTTGTTCTTGTTCCTCTTGCAGCTCAAGAATCAATAAAAGAAGAAACAACAGGTATTATTAATGACCTCAAAAAATTATATGAAAATGATAAAGATGCATATATAAATAATACAAATAATTATTATAGTGAATCTTTAAAGAATTCAGTTATTGATGTCATTACTTCAAAAATTACTGATATTGCTGTTTATCAATTCTTACCTGAATATACAGTTGATTACATAACTAATTTAAGAGGCTATCCAATAAGTTATGTAAGTATCCCTGGAGAATTCGATGACAAAGGCAATCCAAAAGTTAAAGAAATTGAAATTACTCAATATAATCCAGACAAATATGTTTTAGTAAAATCAGGAATGGGAACAAAATCAAATATTCTTGAAAAGAAACATAAAAAAGTAATAACTGGCGTAGATTATACTGAAGAAGAATTTAAAAAAGCTAGAGAAGATGCTAAAGAAAACATTGATATGATTGTTGACGAATTAAATTCATATATGAATAAATTTATTATTCGTGATACAAATAATAAAAATAAATATTTCGATGGAACTGAATTAATTGACGAAAATATCTCGGATAGAGCAATTGAATTAATTGAAAAATTCGCTGAAAAAACTCTTATTGATGATTACAACAAGAAACATGATGATGAAATTACTTCAATTGATGAAATAACAAGTAAAGATGGCGCTATGAGTGGAGCTCAAATGATGAGCTTAGTTGACGTTTATGCAAATAGTGGTATCGCAAGTTATAAATCTCAATATAAAAAGCTATCATCCAAGTATGATTTATTAGAAGCAAATTTAATTTCATTAAATGAAGCAACAAAAACTGTTATGTCTCAACTTCCAACTAAAGTTAATGACTCTTTAGTTGAAATGGGTGAACTTAATACTTATGGTATTTTCATTGGCGTTGTTGCATTTGGCATGGCATGCGTGTTAATTCCACTTGTTTATACAATTATTTTAGCTAATAGCTTAGTTGCTGATAAAGTTGAAACTGGTTCACTTGCGTTTACACTTTCAACTCCAACAAAGAGATCAACATTTGTCATTACTGAAGCAATCTATTTATTATTATCATCCATTGGAACAGGACTTATCTTGTATCTTGGTGGTATTGCAGCTCGTGGAGTTGGCATTGCTATGGGTGGAACTGATTTAGTAGAATCACTACCAATGGATCAAATCACATTATATTCAATCGGTTCGACATGTGTTATTGTTGCAATCTCAGGTATTTGTTTCTTCACTTCATGTTTGTTCAACAAATCAAGAAAATCAATTTCTGTTGGTGGTGGAATAAATATTTTCTTCTTTATTTGTTCAATTTTAGGCTTATTTGGAACTAAAGCAATTCCAGGAACAGTAAGAATTGAAGCTATGGATTTTTTCAACAAACTTACTATAATGAGCTTAAATGATGGTATGGCTGTAATGAATGGCGACGTCATTTATTGGTATAAACTTATAGGATTGTTGGCTATAGCTTTAGTGACATATGTTGCTGGCATTATAGTATTTGATCATAAAGATCTTCCTCTCTAAAAAGCCCTACATTTGGGCGATTCCAGAAATTTTAGCCATTTTTATACGGGAATCACTAACGAAACCCTATAAAAAGGCTAATTTTTCTTATTTGTAGGGGTTTTCCAAAAAAGTGGAGTTTTGCAGGGTTTTTCATTAAAAAAATTAATTTTTAGGATTAAATTCGTTTATTATATTGCTTTATAAATATATAAAGTATAGTAAAATAATCTCGTTATATGAGGTAAGTTATGTTTAAAAAAGAAAACTTAATTAAATTAGAAAATCAAATTAAAGAAGATGGCTTTGATGCTTACTTAATTCTTACATCAGACCCACATGCTAGTGAATATTGTGCTGCACACTTTTTAGATCAAAGAAAATATTTTTGTCCATTTTCAGGTTCAGCTGGTCAAGTATTAGTTTTAAAAGATGAAGCTTTTTTATTTACTGATGGCCGTTATTGGATTCAAGCAGGAAAAGAACTTGAAGATAGCGGTGTTACATTAATGAGAGATGGCGATAAAGGAGTATTAAGTTTAAGCGACTTTATTAAATTCAAAGGAATTAAGAATTTAGCTACTGATACACTCTTAATGAGTGAACAGATGTATGAAGCACTTTCTAACAAAGGAATTAATGTAATTGATAAATCATATGCTTATATGATTGAAAATCTTGCTCCATTATCAAAGGATAAGATTTTTAAATTAAGAGAAGGCTTAAATTCATTATCGTATTTAGAAAAAATCGAAAATATTATTAAGCAAGTCGAAGAAAAAGGTGCTGAAGCTAATCTTATTACAACTTTAGATGATATTGCTTGGATATTGAATTTAAGAAGTAATGACATTCCATGCAACCCAGTCTTCTATTCATATTTATATCTATCAAAAAAATATGGAAATCATTTATTTGTTGATTTAGATAAGATTGATTTTGCAACGCCTAACATTTCAATTCATAAATATGAAGAAATTAGTGAATTTTTAAAAGAACATGATGAAGTTAAAACATTAATTGATCCATCAAAGGTAAATGCAAAATTATTCAACATCTTAAAAAATAAAATTTTAGGAAAGAATCCTTCATATTTAATGAAAGCAATTAAGGGTGAAGTTGAAGCTAACAACACAAAAAGAATTCAAGCTATTGATGGTGTTGCATTACTTAAATTTGGTAAATATTTAGAAGATAATCTACATAAAAACCTAAGTGAATATGATTATAGTGAAAAGCTTAAAGAATTTAGATTAGAAAACAAAGAATGCTTCGAATTATCTTTTGATACTATTGCTGCTGTTGGACCAAATGCCGCTCAAATGCATTATGAACCAACAAAAGAAATTCATAGTGTAGTTTCTAATAAAGATATTGAACTTTTAGTTGATAGTGGTGGCCAATATTATGGTGGAACGACAGATACAACTAGAACATTTTTAATTGGAAAACCTACACAAGAATACATTCATGACTACACGTTAACTTTAAAAGCTGTAATTGCCGTTAGTAATACAATTTTCTTACAAGGAAGTGATGGACATACAATCGATATTAGATCACGTGAATATTTCTGGAAAGAAGGAATGGATTATAAATGTGGTACAGGACATGGTGTTGGATATATCTTAAATGTTCATGAAGGACCAAACGGACTTCGTTATAGAGCGATGAAAGATAGAGATGATCAAGGCGCTATTGTTCCAGGGATGATTACAACAATTGAACCAGGTGTATATAAAGAAAATAAATATGGAATCCGTATTGAAAACAATTTACTTTGCGTTAAAGCGTTTGAAACAAATGACGGATTATTCTATAAATTTGAAACAATTACTTATGTCCCAATTGAAACACGTTCACTTGATTTATCAATGATGACAAGCGAAGAAATTGAATGGTTAAATAATTATCATAAAAATGTTTATAATACACTTTATCCTTTAATCAAGGATGATACTGGATTGGTTAACTATTTAAAAGAAAAAACTAAGGCAATTGGTAAAAAGAATAAGACATTATAAGTAAAAAGTGGATAGAAATATCCATTTTTCTTTAATATAGGAAATTCGATTTATTGAAATGCATAAAAAAATAGATTAAATATGATTAAAATCATATTGGTTTATTCTTTTTCTTTGAT